>OIFH01000025.1_pt1 | contig 69819 bp, 56 predicted proteins | sample 1581951 | NCBI WGS metagenome assembly OIFH01 (sample SAMN04414075, study PRJEB24778) | human gut metagenome | material: faecal | host: Homo sapiens | reverse complement strand
GGTTTCGCAGGAATATAACATTTTATCTTTTTCTTCAAAAGAAGTTCTTCAATGGCAAAACCTTATTATAGAATACTTTTAATGCAAACCAGTGTTTTTTCGAATTATTGTTTGATGTCATTTTTATCTTTAATACTTTAAAAATGGAAGGACATTCCTTCCATTCCTGCATGTTATATAACACACAGTAATCAGAGTTAAACTAACTTTTTTCTATAATTTGAAAACTTTAGCACGCAGCATTTTTTCCTGATCCAAGAAAAATAAACTGTAACTCCAAATTCATACTGTCTCTAAGTAAGAGATGGTATAATATTATAATGTGAATATAATCAGCATGATAGGATATACCTACCAAGCTGATTTTCAAACTTTTGTAACTTGTCTTTAGCCCTTCGTTTTTTATTTTTAACAACTTATTTTTTATTTTTATTTTGTAATGTTATTGTATTTAACAATTTTTCTATCATAGTATCGTAAAGTATTAAATATTAGACACAAGCATAATTATTATATATAGATAGAGAAAAAAATGTTATCTATTTTGTTAATCAATAAAAAACAAGTATCTTTGCATCGAATTTATACCGTCTCTTACTTAGAACTACTGTTTTATCGAATCGATAATAGCTTTATTTACTTCATCTATAATTGAATTGTCTATCTTTGTCAAATAAATCAGTGTGGTTTTTTCCGAACTATGTCCCATGCCTGCACTGATGATTGACAAAGGTACATTTTTATTGCGTGCGGTTGTAGCCCAGGTATGTCTTGGAGTATAAGAGGATAAATTAATATTCGGTTCTAAAAGTTTGGAAAGACGTTTCAGTTGGCGATTATAGTAATTGAGCGCTATTTCATATTGTGAGTAGGCTTTATTCTCATCTTCTGTATTTAATATCGGGAACAAATATGGTGAGTCTTTTTTTTCATACTGGTTGATTATATTTTGTAGTCTGGTTTCAATCCTTATAGTTAATTCTTGACCAGTTTTATGTCTGACGTAGGTAATATATCCATTCTGTATATTCGATTTTTTTAAGTAGACGATATCGACAAAAGCCATTCCACGAGCATAAAAACTGAAAATGAACAAATCTCGTGCAAATTGCAGAGCCTTGGACTTTTTTAGGTCTATGGAGAGAAGCTGAGAGATCACCGTTTCTGTAACAGCACGTTTTCGGGTTCTATCCACTCCTGTATAGACGTTTTTGAATGGAAAAGTTTGTTCTATGATTTTTTGGGTTACAGCTTTGTTATATACAGAACGGAATATGCGCATGTAGAATGAAATGGTGTTTCGTACAACACCCCGTTGAATTAAAAAGGTGTTGTAACTTTCCACAAATTGTTCAGTTACAATATTGAACGTTGAATCTGTATTTTTCATAAATGCCTTCAGGCTTTTTAAGGTTTTGCTGTAATTACGAGCGGTTCCTCGTCGATTGTCATTTTTCAGCTTTTGAATTTGTTGGGTGAAAAATCAGTAATACTGTAATCGGCGGTTGTTTGATAGAATTTTTCAATTATTTCATTAACTGTATAGTTTGCACATTCAGCATCTATTTTGTAGATGATTTTTTTTAGCCGGTCTAAATCCCTGTCTATTTTACACTGAAGTAAGTATGAGGTTGAGTCTGTGAAAATGATTTGTGCTTTATTGCTATCCCAATCTTGTGGATGAAGATGTATCTTCGTAGTGATTTGTTTAACCTGACGAAGATGTGTCAGTTGATAATAGATAGTTCCGGCCTTACCTGGAACAGTTGACGGACGTAATTTTACTTTTACAGTTGCCATAATTCTTAACAATTTTATTTATGCAATTCATTTAATTAAATAATAATAGTTGAATATACTATTTTGCCCTATTTCCTGTTGCTAAGATTGATAATCATCTCTCTTGCTTCAGTAGATCATGTCTTTCTAGGAGTCGGACTGGTATAATCTGAGAAATAGGGTATACTTGCCTTCTTTTTATTTAATTTTTACCGTATTGTAATTTGTCTTGAAGAAGGACTTGAAATATTGAACCATTTCGATCCTTGTATGTTCATCTGATGCAGTATAATTAGGAATAAGTCATATTACGCAAAAGGATATGGTATAGTCTGCAAGCGTAAACGGTATAACTCCTGGAAATTACGATATTAGTTTTCCAAATCTATGCTGTTAGTTTGAAAAAACGTTGAGGACTGTCGGGGAAAATTTTTTCTTTTTTGGGTTAGGAGCACGGTTGAATTTTAAAAAAAGAATTATATTTGTACTACTCATTACCGAAACTATGGCAAAGAATAATTTACTAAGTGAGCAACTTGCTTATATTGGTGTCAGTTGTACTCCTACGCATCTGCATTTGTGCAGTTATAATGCTGAAAGTATTTGTATGCAGGATGGGAAAGATATAGATAGTTTAATCCCTTATTTGAATAAGAATGCTATAAACTGGATACAAATTCATGGTTTTCAGAATACGGAGGTCATACAGCATGTCTGTCAGAATTTTAATGTCGACTTTTTGACGATACAAGATATTTTGAACTCCAACCATCAGACTAAGATAGAACAGCATGATACATATAATGTAGTGATTTTGAAGTTACTTTTTTCTAATGATGATGGCTATGTGCCACAACAAATAGCCATTGTGCAAGGTGGAAATTATCTGTTGACCTTTATGGAGAAGGAAACAGACTTTCTGAATGATATAAATACGGCATTGGAAAAGAATGTGTTGAAAATACGTAACCGGCAGTCTGATTTCCTGCTCAGTGTTATTCTAAACAGTGTGATGGCCAGCTTTATATCCATCATTTCGGAATTGGAAGATGGATTAGAGGATTTAGAAGAGCAATTGCTTTCACCGGAACAGACTGATATGCCTGGTATTGAAAATATACAGCAATACCGCCGTAATTTTCGTGTAATAAAGAAATGTATTTTACCATTAAAGGAGGAAATCAGCAAGTTGTTGCATACTACTGATAATGATCTGTTGCACAAAGCAAGCCGTCCTTTCTTTAATGATGTCAATGATCATTTGCAGTTTGTATTGCAAACTTTAGATGGTTGCCGTGACATGATTTCAGCTTTGGTAGATATTTACCTTTCCAATAATGACCGGCGGATGAACAGCATCATGAAACAGTTGACTGTTGTTTCTACTATATTTATTCCGTTGACTTTTCTAGCAGGAATCTGGGGAATGAACTTCCAATGGATGCCTGAACTGGGGTGGCGGTATGGCTATGTATTTGCATGGACATTGATGTTAATACTAGTAGCAGTTATCTACTTCTATTTTAAGCGTAAAAAATGGTATTGATGGGAGAGGATGGATGGGATTTACTTAAATGTGAATCCCATATTCATGTTTTACTTCATTCATTACAAAGGTGCTTTCCAGTGAGCCCAAACTGTCAATCGTACCCAAGACATTGAGGATAAATTCCTGATAATACTTCATATTAGGGGAGTGTATTTTAAGCAAATAGTCATAACTGCCTGATATGTTGTAGCACTCTGTTACTTCAGGGATATCCTGAATTATTCGTGTAAATTCCGCAGCAATGTCCCGATTCAGTCTTCTTAGTTTGACACTGCAAAATACCACGAAGCCTTGGTTTAGTTTCTCAGCGTCCAATACGGCGATATATTTTTTTATATATCCTCCATTTTCCAATCGTTTGAGGCGTTCGAACACCGGAGTGGAGGAAAGGCTTACCCGTGCAGCCAGTTCTTTGGTGGTCAGTCGGGCATTTTCTTGCAAGGTACGTAGTATCTGCAAATCTACTTTGTCAAGTTTCTCTAAAGTACTCATAGAATAATATTCTTTCAAGAGGTTGATATTATTTTCATATCTGTCAATACAAATATATTGCATTTATCTTAGATTCCGGAGAATTTTTCGGGAAATGTAGTACAGAGTTATATTCTTTTTTTGCCAGAGAATGCAAGAAAAAGGCAGAATGATTTTATCTCTCAAAAATACTTTTTATCTTTGCAGCCACTATGACAAAGTATATATATCTTTTTTATATCTTGTTAGGTGTATGTCTGTTGGCGGGCTTTGGTTCCGCATTTGGTAGCGGACAGGAGCACGATGTAGTTCGTACAGTTGATTTGGAAAACAGTGCGGTGGCGTTGTGCAACATATCTGAAAGCAATAACGGGCAGGAAAAAAAGAGATAAATAATGAAAGCTACCATTTTTATAAAGTCGGTATCGGCGGTGCAGCTACTTCTTTTTCTTTTCGCACCTTGTGCTCCTCCAAAATTCTGCGAACTCATTCCTCTGCTTCCGTCATAGCCAAGTTGGCTAGATTCTTGAAAGTACTTCTTCCTGAAGAAAAACAAATTTCTTTTTCACCTATTCTTTATTTTACCCAATATTCCAGTGAATACTATATTTATCAGTTGAGGCGTATTCTTATTTAGCTTATTTTTCTTTTCGGCAAGGCCTATTTTTTTATGCCTTATATTTCTTTTGTTTTTATATTTTCATAATGGGAACTGGGGTGGATGCTTGTTCCTTTTATATGAATGGTGTTATATGTTAATGTATTAATAACTAATGTATAATGGAATTTTTATTGGACTTTATACTTCACATTGACCAATATATGATAGATATTGTTCAAGAATATCATACTTGGGCTTATGTCATACTGTTTATAATCATTTTTTGCGAAACGGGATTGGTTGTCACTCCATTCCTCCCCGGAGATTCTTTGCTTTTTGTCGCGGGAGCTATTTCGGCTTTGCCCGATATGCCTTTGGAAGTTAATATTCTCGCTTTGGTTTTATTTATTTCGGCTGTGCTGGGCGATTCCTGTAATTATATGATAGGACACTTTTTTTGGACGTAAACTTTTCAATAATCCCGATTCCCGTATATTTAGGCAAAGTCATTTGGAAAAGACACATGAATTTTATAAAAAATACGGAGGAAAGACAATCATTATTGCCCGTTTTGTACCTATAGTCCGTACATTTGCTCCTTTTGTTGCGGGTATGGGTAAAATGCATTATTATTATTTTATGGTGTATAATCTGATAGGGGGAACTTTGTGGGTCGGTATTTTCTGTTATGCCGGTTATTTTTTCGGCGATCTTCCATTTGTACAGAAGAATCTGAAATTGCTGATTGTGGCTATTATTGTCGTTTCTATATTGCCTGCCGTCATAGAAGTAGGCAGGAATAAGTGGAAAACTCGCAATTACTAAAATCAAACATATCAAAAACAATTTATTCAAATTACATTTATGAAAAATTCTTTTTTTAGTCGATTCACACCTCAGGAACCTAAGTTTTTCCCTATGTTGAAACGTTTGTCTGAAATCCTGACCTCATCATCGGATTTATTGGTAGAAAGCATGCAGCATGATAAGCCGGAAGAGAGAGCGAACTATTATAAACGCATCAAAGATATGGAACGTGAAGGTGACAAGCAGACTCATTTAATTTTTGACGAAATTGGGAAAAACTTTCATAACCCCTTTTGATCGTGAGGATATTCACGATTTGGCATCGACTATGGATGATGTAATAGACGGGATTAACAGTTGCGCCAAACGCATAACGATCTATAATCCCCATCCCATTGCTAATAGTGGAAAAGAGTTGAGTTTGTTGATACAGCAAGCGGCTGTTTATATAAGTAAGGCAATGGATGAATTGGAAATTTTCCGTAAAAAGCCTACTGAATTAAGAGCATGTTGTACAAAATTGCATGATATTGAGAATCAAGCGGATGATGTATATGAACTCTTTGTTAAGAAACTATTTGAGGAAGAAAAGGATTGCATAGAACTGATTAAGATCAAGGAGATAATGCATGAATTGGAGAAAACGACCGATGCGGCAGAACGGGTAGGGAAAATCTTGAGAAACCTGATTGTGAAATACGCATAAAAGCAGAAAGTACAACATGGAATTATTAGTGATTATTATTACGTTGGCTTTGATTTTTGACTATATTAACGGATTTCATGATGCAGCCAATTCAATAGCCACCATTGTGTCAACCAAGGTTCTTACTCCGTTCCAAGCGGTGATATGGGCGGCATTTTTTTAATTTTGTTGCGTTCTTTATTGCTAAATGTATAATCGGAGGATTCGGAATAGCCAATACTGTATCCAAGACAGTAGTGGAACAGTATATTTCCTTGCCGATTATTCTTTCAGGGGTTATTGCAGCTATTGTATGGAATCTGTTTACATGGTGGAAGGGGATTCCTTCTTCTTCTTCGCATACGCTGATTGGAGGTTTTGCTGGTGCTGCTATTATGGCTCATGGTTTTGATGCCATTCAGCTCAATATTATATTGAAGATTGCTGCTTTTATCTTTTTGGCACCATTTATAGGGATGGTTGTTGCCTTTGGATTCACGTTGCTTGTCCTCCACATTTGTCGTCGTGCACATCCGCATACGGCTGAGATGTGGTTTAAGAAATTGCAGCTTGTTTCTTCGGCTTTGTTCAGTATTGGTCATGGGTTGAATGATTCCCAGAAGGTAATGGGTATTATTGCTGCTGCCATGATCGCCGCTCATTCGGAAGGGTTAGGAATGGGGATAAATAGTATCAATGATTTGCCAGATTGGGTGGCATTTTCTTGTTTTACTGCCATTTCTTTAGGAACGATGTCAGGTGGATGGAAGATTGTGAAAACCATGGGAACTAAGATTACCAAAGTAACTCCTTTGGAGGGGGTTATTGCGGAAACTGCTGGAGCATTTACATTGTATCTGACAGAATATCTGAAAATACCTGTAAGTACGACCCACACCATTACAGGAGCTATTATCGGGGTGGGCGCTACTAAGCGTCTTTCAGCCGTCCGGTGGGGAATAACAAGAAGCCTGATGACGGCTTGGGTGTTGACTATTCCTGTCAGTGGAATATTGGCCGCTGCCATTTACGGAGTGGTTGGTCTCTTTTTAGGATGACCGGATTGTAGGCTGTTCTAGAAAATAAAGATCTGCCGTGACCGAGGTGACTGGGAAGCTACCTCGGTTTTGTATATGTACCTATTTGTAGGTAAAAAGTGGATGAAACAGATAATAAATATAAAATGTTATTGTGATTTTGTTATTTTGTTTCTATTTTTTGCAGTGGACTTACTGAACACAAAAATGAGAGAAAACGCAAAAGGCAGGATTTTTATAGCATGGCTGTTGTTTATGACGCTTATGCCATTTTTCATGGTGAAGACTTTTCACTACCATGAAGAAGATGCTGTTTGCCATTCTGATAGTGGAAATTCTCATGACTCCTCTCATCAGTGTCCCGTGTGTAACTTCACACTTTCACCTTTTACGCAAGTTGAAACATTACAACTTCATATTGTTCTTCCGGTTTTTGATTATCAGCCGGAAATAACGGTGGATAAGGTTTGCCAGGTTAAATCTTATCCTTATTATCTACGTGCGCCTCCCGTTTGCTGATTTACATAGTATCTTTTATTTATTCACAACATCAAATGATTGTAATTTATGCGTATCAGATATGTTTCGGGTACGCTGGGAATGTTTTTTGCCTTGTATTCAAATGCACAGGTAGTTTCTGATACGATTAAAAGTGTAGATTTATCCGAAGTGGTGGTGACGGGATCTTACCGACATGCTCAGGAGAAAAAGACTACCCTGACACTTGAGTTGTTTCAGAAAGATTATTTGAACCGGCATTTTACCGGTAATTTGGTACAGACTTTGAAAAATGTTCCCGGTGTACACTCGATGGATATCGGTGCGGGGTTCTCCAAACCTATGATTCGTGGTTTGGGATTCAACCGTATTGCCGTATCCGAAAATGGAATAAAACAAGAGGGGCAACAATGGGGAGCCGATCATGGGCTGGAAATTGATGCTTTTAATGTAGACGAGGTACGGATTCTGAAAGGTCCGTCTTCACTGTTCTACGGTAGTGATGCGATGGGAGGTGTCATCGAAATCCTTCCTTTGCTGCCACAAAAAGAGAACCGGTTTTTTGGTGAGGCTGCCTTATTGGGAAAATCAGTGAACGGCACTGTGGGCGGTTCACTGATGCTAGGTATTGAGAAGAATGCATGGCTGGTCAGAGTACGTTTCTCAGAACAGCACTATGGAGATTATCATGTACCGGCAGATACCATTGTATATCTTACCCAGTTGGTGCCTGTTTACGGTCATAAGCTGAAAAACACCGCTGGGTTCGAGCGCAATGTTTCTGCCATGGGAGATTATAGAAAGAAGTTTTATCAGATGAATATTGCTGTGAACAATGTTTATCAGAAGATGGGCTTCTTTCCTGGTGCTCATGGCATTCCTGATATTTCCCGTTTGGAGGATGATGGGAACAGCCGTAATATTGACTTGCCCTATAGCAAAGTGAACCATCTTAAAGTAACCACGCATCAACAGTATCTTTGGAATGGGGTACAACTTTCAGGTGATTTCGGCTATCAGTTCAATCATCGGGAGGAATGGAGTGCTTTCCATACCCACTATGACACTCAGGTGATGCCTGCAAAGGATCCGGATAGGGAACTGGTGTTCAAACTGCATACATTCAGCTCCTCTCTGAAGCTGCGGTTGTTCAATTCCTCTTCCTGGGAGCATATGGCAGGGTGGAATATGCAGATACAGAAAAATGCGATTGGCGGATATTCTTTTCTGCTACCGGAATACAAGCGTTTTATTACCGGAGCTTTTGGCTGACGACTTTCCGACTGGATAATCAGTGTCTGTAACTGGTGGGATACGTTATGATCGGGGAAGGATTGATATAACAGCATTCGAAGATCCTTATTTGGTGGAGTATCTACACAGACAAGGATATGAAGAAGAGGTAATACAGGCATATCGTTGGCGAAGTTATCCGGTGGACAGGGCTTATGGTAATTACTCCTGTTCGGCGGGAGTAGTGTGGACACCCGCTGCCGGTCATCTTCTGAAGATGAATGTGGGACGTAGCTTCCGTTTGCCGGGGGGCAATGAATTAGCATCCAACGGAGTACATCACGGAACTTTCCGTCATGAAAAAGGAGATGTCACTCTTTCTTCGGAACAAGGATGGCAGATTGATGCTTCCTATACCTTGCTTATAAAAAAATGGAACTGGTTGTTTCATCTTTTGCCGGTTGGTTTGATAATTATATTTATTTGCGTCCTACGGGAGAATGGTCTGTATTGCCCCATGCCGGACAGATTTATCAATATAGTGGCGCACGTGCTTTGTTCATGGGTGGTGAGATAAATTTCAATATGGATTTTCTACGTCATTTTAATTATCGTTTGGTTGGTGAGTATGTCTATACTTATAATCGTGACGAACATACGGCTTTAAGTTTTTCACCTCCTGTATCCATGCGGAACATTCTAACATGGAATAAAAAGGATTTTCAGTTGTATGCTGAATTTCAAAGTATAGCTTCACAGAACCGTATAGCGAGAAATGAAGACCGCACATCCGGAGCTTGTTTGATTCATCTGGGTGGGAGTATTCATATACCTATGGCCAAGGCGGATATTGAAATATCTTTGGGTATTCGTAATTTGTCGGATGTGAAATATTACAATCATTTGAGTTTTTATAGGAAAGTGGAAATCCCTGAACCGGGAAGAAACTTTCAGATTTCGATTAAAGTACCATTTAAACAATTATTAAAATGAAAACAAAATTTTTATTTTCTTGTAATCAGCCTATTGGCTATATGCTCTGTTTGTCTGCCTGCGTGTGATAATGATGAAAAAGGGGATGTAACAAAGCCCGTGATCGATTTGATAGAACCCGAAGAGGGAGCGGTGTTGAAAATTGGTAATGAGAAAGGGGTACATTTTGAAATGAATTTGTCAGATGATGTGATGTTGAAATCGTATAAAATCAATATTCATAATAATTTTGACCACCACGGACATGATTCCCGGGCAGCCGGACAGAAAAACATAGCTTTTACTTTTGACAAGGTATATGATGTTTCCGGTTTGAAGAATACAAAAGTACATCATCATGATATTGTTATTCCGGCTGATGCTGCTCCCGGAGATTATCATCTGATGGTATGGTGTACCGATGCGGCGGGCAATCAGACAGAAATGGCTCGTAATATTGTCTTGAGTGCGGACGGAGGTACTGAAACGGAACATGATCATGACCATGAGTGATCTTTTGTATCAATCGTATTGTGTGTATTAATTGTCTGATGGCGGTCGATGTGAATCGGCCGTCACTTTATTTTGTTGGATGTCGCCAAAGAATAATTTTCTTCCAGGAGGTAATAATCCGTTTGTAAATAGAATATTTGTTCTGTAAATAGTGATGATTGTAGCTCTATTTTCTTTATTTTTAGTATATCTTGTTTGATATAACTACCTTTAATACCTTTGCAACAGGTAAAAACAGAAATATATAACTCTAAAAAGATAAAGATTATGGCTACAAAAAAATTACATTTCGAAACATTACAACTTCACGTAGGACAGGAACAACCAGACTCGGCTACGGATGCTCGTGCAGTTCCTATTTATCAGACTACATCTTATGTATTTCATAACTCGGCACATGCAGCCGCACGTTTTGGTTTACAAGATCCGGGTAATATTTATGGGCGTCTGACTAATTCCACTCAAGCTGTTTTTGAACAGCGTGTGGCTGCATTGGAAGGAGGAGTGGCAGGACTTGCCGTAGCTTCCGGGGCTGCTGCCATTACTTATGCGTTTCAGAACATTACTCGTGCAGGTGATCATGTTGTAGCTGCAAAGACTATTTACGGAGGTACTTATAACCTGCTGGCTCATACGTTGCCGACTTATGGTGTGACTGCTACATTTGTGGACCCTAGTGATCTTTCTAATTTTGAGAAAGCTATTCAAGAGAATACAAAGGCGGTGTTTATCGAGACTTTAGGGAATCCTAATTCGAATATTATAGATATAGAGGCTGTGGCGGAAATAGCACATCGCCATCACATACCTTTGATTATTGATAACACTTTTGGTACTCCTTATCTAATTCGTCCCATTGAGCATGGAGCGGATATTGTGGTACATTCCGCTACAAAATTTATTGGTGGTCATGGAACTTCACTGGGTGGCGTGATTGTTGATTCAGGTAAATTTGACTGGGTGGCATCAGGTAAATTTCCTCAACTGACAGAACCAGATCCTTGCTATCATGGGGTGCGTTTTGTAGAGGCGGCAGGTCCGGCCGCTTATGCTGTCCGTATTCGTGCTATTTTATTGCGTGATACTGGCGCGACTATCAGTCCGTTTAATGCTTTTATTCTGTTGCAGGGATTGGAGACACTTTCATTGCGTGTGGAACGTCATGTAGAGAATGCGTTGAAAGTGGTGGAGCATTTGAAAAATCATCCGAAGATCAAGAAAGTAAATCATCCTTCCTTGCCGGAACATCCTGACCATGCTCTGTATCAGCGTTATTTCCCCAATGGAGCCAGTTCTATTTTCACTATCGAGGTGAAAGGTGGTCAGGAAGAAGCACATCGTTTTATCGATAGTCTGGAAGTTTTTTCTTTGTTGGCCAATGTCGCTGATGTGAAGTCATTGGTTATCCATCCTGCCAGTACCACTCACTCTCAGTTGAATGCGGAAGAATTGGCGGAACAGGGTATTTATCCGGGGACAGTGCGTTTATCAATAGGTACGGAACATATAGATGATTTGCTGGCCGATTTGGATCAGGCATTAGCTGGAATTTAATAAGATATATTAATAGAATAAGGAATATTACTACAATATAAAATCAATATATGGATAAGAAGTGTATGCCGGAGGTTTGTGTAAAGATACATTATACATGCTTCTGGCATTACTTTATTTTTACTAATAAAAAAGGATAGATCATTAATCCAAATAGGATTCTTTTTTGTTATTAAAAAAGAATCTTTGCGGAAGTGGGGTTTCAAAGGCTTAATTTAAGAGTTTATGGATACCGTTTCTTTAACTTAAATACAATGGTTATGAATCTAGTCCTTGCTATTATTCCGGTATTGCTATTAATTATCCTGATGGCGTTTTTTAAAATGTCCGGTGACAAAAGTAGTGTGATTTCCCTTGTCGTTACTATGCTGATTGCTTTTTTCGGCTTTCATTTTCCGGTAGACGATTTGCTGTTTTCTTTTCTGTACGGTGCATTGAAAGCTGTTTCTCCTATTCTGATTATTATTTTGATGGCGATATTCAGCTATAATGTTTTATTGAAGACTGAAAAAATGGAGATTATCAAGCAACAGTTTTCTTCTATTTCTACCGATAAAAGTATTCAGGTATTGCTGTTGACATGGGGATTTGGTGGCTTGCTTGAAGCTATGGCAGGATTTGGTACGGCAGTGGCTATACCGGCGGCGATTCTTATCAGCCTCGGATTCAAACCGGTATTTTCGGCAACAGTCAGTTTGATTGCCAATAGTGTGGCTACTGCTTTTGGGGCTATTGGTACACCGGTCTTGGTATTGGCGAAAGAAACGAATCTGGATGTATTGGTGCTAAGCGCCAATGTCGTGTTGCAGCTTTCGGTACTGATGTTTCTCATTCCTTTCGTATTGCTGTTCCTGACCGATTCGAAATTAAAATCCTTACCTAAAAATATTTTCCTGTCTTTGTTGGTCGGTGGTGTCTCATTAGGCAGCCAGTATATTGCCGCCCGCTATATGGGGGCGGAGTCTCCGGCTATTATTGGAAGTATTTTATCTATCATTGTTATTGTAGCCTATGGCAAACTGACTGCTTCTAAAAAGGAAAAAGCAAGGAAAAGCACATTGAAAGGGCTCGAGGTACTGAACGCGTGGAGTATCTATCTTCTTATCTTGTTCTTGATTATTCTGACTAGTCCGTTGTTTCCCGGTTTGCGTACAACACTTGAAAATAATTGGGTGACCCGTATCAGTCTTCCGATTAATGATTCAACTATGAATTATACGGTTTCTTGGCTGACCCATGCGGGAGTTTTACTTTTTGTGGGCACGTTTGTCGGTGGGCTGATACAAGGAGCCAAGATATGGGAGCTGTTTGCTGTACTCTGGAATACGGTAAAGCAGTTAAAGAAAACTTTTATCACGGTAATTTGTCTGGTGAGTTTGTCCACTATCATGGATACGGCAGGTATGATTTCAGTTATAGCCACTGCTTTGGCGGTTGCTACAGGAAGCCTTTATCCGTTGTTTGCCCCTGTTATTGGTTGCCTGGGTACCTTTATTACGGGCAGTGATACTTCTTCAAATATTTTGTTCGGCAAATTACAGGCTAATGTGGCCGGGCATATTCAAGTAAGTCCCGACTGGTTGTCGGCAGCCAATACGGTGGGGGCGACAGGTGGAAAAATAATTTCTCCGCAAAGCATCGCTATTGCCACTTCTGCCGGAAACCAACAGGGAAAAGAAGGGGAAATCCTAAAATCCGCCATTCCATATGCACTGGCGTATGTGGTAATAACCGGAGTGATTGTTTATATTTTCAGCTAATCTTTTCCGGTACATAGGGTGCGCCGGACGATAGCTTATAGTACCAATTCCTTGAACAACTGTTGTAAGGTAGCATCCAGGTTCATGGAAAATCCGGGATGAGGCCGTGAAGTCTGTATACAGGCACTACGTACAGCGGTCAGCCAACGGAACCGGTCCGGAATTTCCATTTGTGCTATGCTTCCTCCCTCTTTCTTTCCTTGGCATACCTTATCAAATACCTGTAGTGCATTCTTTAGGCATTCCATATCTACTTCCGTAGAAAATACTCGCAACTTCTGTTCATTCAGTACATAGATTGCATTCAGGTATCTGGCTTGTTTGGAGAACAAGACTATTCCTATATTAAGAAACTCCTCACGCTCTACTTTGGGGACAAAGCGGATTACTGCATATTCATATAAGTGCTTTTCTGGCATTTTGTGCTTCTTTTACAAATAGTTCGGAATGGTGAACCCTTTCTTTTAAAAAATGAAAATATACCTCTCTCAGATCTTGTATTGTTTCTCCTTCTTCTGCCCAAGTAAGCCAGTCATCGGGTATGGCATCTGTTATTTCCTGTAGTTTTTCTTCGGTCAGTATTTGTTTGAACCGGTTATCCGCTTCTTCCAACTGGCTGGCATAAGGCAGAAGTACATGGTCTTTTATTCTTAGAAAAGGATTGACAGCCTGTTTCTGCCAGTTTTCCCATGAATGATGAAAGTAAAGTGCTGCGCCGTGATCTATCAGCCACAGTTCTTTATGCCACATCAGCATATTGGTATTCTTGATGGTACGGTCTACGTTGGTGAGCAGAGCGTCCAGCCATACTACTTGTGAAGCGGTTTGTACGTCTACCTGATGTACGATGGGGTCAAAAGTCAGTGCGCCCGACAAGAAATGAAGTCCTAGATTCAGCCCACGGCTCCATTGCAACAAGTCTTGTATCTCTTCATCTGCTTCTGTCCGGCCAAATGCTTCGTCCAGTTGCAGAAAGACGATTTCGGGTACGCGGAAATGAAGGGCACGGGCTATTTCTCCACCTATCAGTTCAGCGATAAGCGCCTTGGTTCCGTGGCCTGCTCCCCTAAATTTGACGACATATTTAAAATCATCATCCGCTTCGGCCAATGCGGGCAAGGAACCTCCCTCACGCAGGGGCATAATGTAGCGAGTGACATTAACTGTACGTAAATCCATTTAAACCTCCTTGATTATAGGGAATAAAGATACGATGTTTTTGGGTATTAGGAATAAAAATAGTCCGTAAATTGGGAATTATAGCACTAATTTAGCATTTAAGATACTTCCAAATCTGCTGAAATATGCTGCAACCAGGGATAAACTGTTGAAAAATCGTAAAAAAAGAGATAGATAGGAGATTTATTGCCAAAAAAGAATTTAATTTGAACAGTTTTATAATTTATAAAAAAAAAGAACATGAACGAATTAATTGCTAAAATCAAAGAATTGAACGAAGCTTTTATGTCTGATGCTGCATTGCAGATTGAAAAAGGTAACAAAGCTGCAGGAACACGTGCGCGTAAAGCATCATTGGAATTGGAAAAACTGATGAAAGAATTTAGAAAAGCATCTTTGGAAGCTTCTAAGTAATCTTTTATTCGTCTTTTAAAGATTTTTATAAGCCATCCTTCGGGGTGGCTTTCTTATTTTCTACTAAGTTTTGCTTTTATTTCGGGGGATAATTGATATTTTTGTATTTTTATTGGTGGGTGGTTTAACCTAAAGGAGAAGGGATGTTTATGAAGAATATGTGTCTATTGCCTGTATGGGCGGTTTTATTGATTATAGCAGGGACTTTCTTTTCTTGTGAAAAGAAGAAGGATATGGCTATATACCGTCAGGCGGATTCTTTGAACTTGCTTTCTTATCATATGCGCTATAAGAATTTGGACACAGCGTGTAAAGCAGCGCATGACGCCTACAAACTGGCGGATGGATTCCCCTCCCTGCGTGCCGGGGCATTGAATAATCAGGGTTTCTGCGCCTTTATCCACATGGACTTTGAAAAAGCCGAAGATCTTTTTCTTCGCGTATATGAGGAGTCAAACAATGAATTGGAATGTCTGATAGCAGATATCGGTATGATGAAAATTTGTCAGCGTACCGCCATGAACAAGGAGTTCTATGATTATCGTAACAGTGCGTTACGGCGTATGAAACGTATCAGCGATGACCGTTCTGCTATAACTGATCCCGGAGAGCTGGAACGGCTTAATTATGCCCGTTCTGAGTTTTCCATTGCTTCTGCCATTTATTACTATTATTTGCAGCAGGAACAGCAGTCCTTGGAGGCGATTAATGAAATAAAAGTAGACGAGGCGCTGGAAAGTGATACTGCCCAATTGCTCTATTATTATTATATGAAAGGGTCTGGCGGTATGTATGAAGCGGATACACCGCAGGATGTGGTATTGGGTGAGTTTAACTATCTGATAGAATGTCTGGGTATCAGCAGGGAACACGGGTATATCTATTTCGAGGCGAATGCATCTCAGGCAATGGCAGAATTGCTGAAAGAGAGGAAAAATTTCGATTTAATTATGGAAAGGCGTCCCAATGTGATGCGTGCCATCAATAGCGAGGACTTGCCGTGGGAGGAACTGACCATGCGTTTTGCCTGGCAGGCTTTGGATTTGTTCAAAAAATATGGAGATTTGTATCAGATTTCGGGTACATACCGCACTTTGGCGTCGTGCAGCAACGAGCAAGGCAGGTATGAAGACGCGCTGCATTACTTGTCGGAAGCGCTAGGGTACGTCAACCGGCATCACGAAAAATATTACCATTGTACGGATACCATGGACAGGCTTCGTCCGTATGTTCCCATGGCTACCACTTCCATTGAACTGGAATGGATTAATGACGATGGTATAAAAAGTGTCCCCGAATGGATCGCCCGTTTCCGTGAACAATTGAGTGTAACATATGCGGCGTTAGGAATGAAACCCCAGTCGGATTATAATCGTAATATTTATCTGGATATTTTGGACTACACCCGCCAGGACAAAGAATTGGAGAGTCGTTATAATGCGTTGGAGAAGGAATCGGAAGCCTTGAACGGACTTCTGGTGGTAGTGGTGATTGGTATCGCTGTCCTTATCATTCTATTTTGGATATTGAATAAAAGATGGCGTGTGCGGAATGCTCTTTACATTGATAAGTTGAAACGTACTTTGGAAATATGTCGTAAGATAACGGCTTCCGTACCCATTGATGCGGGGGAGATAGAGGATGTGACAAAAGCGGTAGTTGCCTCGGTGAAAGAGGATATTCTTCCGTTGGTGGGAGCCACGGACTTCCGTATTGTGGCTGAAAATGGAGAGGGAAGAGAGGTGTCGGGACAAGGGATTTGTACAAGTTTTATCTTGAATATTCCAAGCAGGGAACAACCTTTGGGCGAGGTGCATCTGTATTCGGAGCACAAAATGAAGAAAGATGATAAAGCACTGATGAGGGTCATTACACCTTACATTTCGTGGACACTGGAGAATGGACTGGCTTTTATTTCGTTGGGCGATGAACGGAAACGGCTGGAAAAGGAGCAATATGTCCATGAACAGCATTTGGCGGAGAATAAACGGCAGAATCTGGTGAAGAAAGCCTGTTTGTTTATTGTCACAGGCATTATGCCTTATATAGACCGCATCATGAATGAAGTGCATAAACTAACCGTACACAACTATATTCAGAACGAAGAAATAAAAGAAAGCAAATACCGTTATATCGACGAACTGATTACCCGTATTAATGAGTATAATGATATTCTGGCCTTATGGATTAAGATGAGGCAGGGGACACTGAGCTTGAATATAGAGAATTTTGAGTTGAATTCCCTTTTCGATGTACTGGTGAAAGGGCGTAAGACTTTCGAGATGAAACAACAGACCCTGACCATAGAGCCGACTGCCGCCATTGTGAAAGCGGATAAGGCTCTGACGCTTTTCATGATAAATACGTTGACAGAAAATGCCCGTAAATATACGCAGCCGGGAGGAAATGTTTCTGTTTATGCGCAGGAAACAGAATCTTACGTGGAGATTTCGGTGAAAGATGACGGTCCGGGGCTTTCACAGGAAGATGTGGAGCGTATTCTGAGTGAGAAAGTTTATGATTCAGGTAAAATCGGATTGCAGACCAGCGAAAATGTCAGCGAATTGCAGAAGAATAAAGGTCATGGTTTCGGTTTGATGAATTGCAAAGGCATTATTGATAAATATAAGAAGACCAATGAAATATTCCGGGTCTGCCTGTTCCGGATAGAAAGTGAATTGGGGAAAGGCAGCCGTTTCTATTTTCGTCTGCCCAAAGGAGTGCGCAAAACGTTGATGTTGGTACTGGTCGCTTTTCTTTCTGTCCTGACAGGATGTAATGAGGGGAGAGAGAAAGACGGGAAAGCGGAACAACTCACTCTTAATGATTCCATTCAGCGATATGATAAATTATTGGCTGTTGCGAATGAATATGCATACGATGTTTACAATTGTAACATTGATGGACTATACCAACAGGCATTGTGTTATGCGGACAGTGCTCTACATTGTTTGAATAAGCATTATATTATGTATTCGGGCAGCAAAGGGCCTTTGTTGGAATTGGAAGGAGAGGGGGCTGCAGCGGATTTAGATTGGTTCAACCGGCATTTTGATACCGATTACTATGCCTTGCTGGATGTTCGCAACGAGGCAGCAGTCGCTTTTTTGGCTTTAGGTAATCTGGAGGCTTATCGTTATAACAATAATGCTTATACGGCGCTGTACAAACAAATCAGTGAGGACACCTCATTGGAGCAATATTGCCGTCAGATGCAGCTTTCTGCCAATAATAAGACGGTGGCTATCATTCTTTGTGTGGTTATTCTGTTGGTATTGCTGGTGGGTTATTATATTCTGTATTTCCGCCACCGTTTGATTTATCGTTATAACTTGGAACAGGTGTTGGAAATCAACAAGCAGGTGTTTTCGGCCTCTTTGCTTGACGGAAGAACCGACCGGGATATTGCTGCAAGTCTGGTCAATGATATGTTTGAGACGGTGAATGAGTTGCTGCCCATTGATGTGTTGGGCGTAGCGGTTTATAGTGAAGACAACCATAGCTTGAATTATGCTTTTTCACCGGTGGAGGATGAGAACGAAGAAATGCGTGAGATGATGGCCCGTAGCTTTGACGCGAAGACATCTTATTGGCGTGAGAAAGATAGGTTAAAATGTTTGCCCTTGTGGGTGGAAGCAGGTAACGAGAATCGTTGCACGGGTGTGCTGGCATTGAAAATCGCTTTGCCTGTGGAGCGTGAGGACGACCGCTTGATGTTGGAGCTTGTGGCCGGATATGTAGCCATCATTGTATATAATGCAGTGGTACTGATGGCACAGAAATATCGGGATATAGAAAGTGCGCAGGATGATGCGCGCCGAGCTATACGGGAGGAAAACCAGTTGCATGTGCAAAATTTGGTATTGGACAATTGCTTGTCAACCATTAAGCATGAGACAATCTATTATCCTAACCGGATAAAACAGATTATCGACAGGTTGAACACCCGTCAGGCAGGAGAAAACGAAGCTGTGCAAGTAGAGACGATTGGTGAGTTGATCAGTTATTATAAGGATATATTTACTTTGCTGAGTTCATGCGCCGCACGTCAGTTGGAAGAAATTACTTTCCGCAGAGGTGTTGTGAAAGCCGGCGAGCTGGCCGATTATGCGGCACGGTATATAAAACGTGCTGGAAAACGTATGCCGCATCGGGTAGAACTGAGGACGGAGGTGGAACATGTTTCCGTACTGGGAGATGTCATTCAGCTGAAGTTTATGTTGGAGAATCTGATAGATGAAGCGCTATCATACGAGGTGGATGGCCTTTTGGAATTGTGTATTTATAAGGATAAGGATTTTGTGCGGTTTGATTTCCGCGATACGCGTCGCGAAAAGTCGCAGGAAGAGTTGAACTTGTTGTTCTACCCACATCTGTCTCGTATGAAGCAGGGGCAGGAAGGAGTTCTGACCGGTACGGAATACCTTATTTGTAAGCAGGTGATTCGTGACCATGATGAATTTGCCGGAAGACGCGGTTGCCGTATCAATGCGCAGCCTGCCGCTGAGGGAGGGTTCACCGTATGGTTCACCCTGCCTGCCCGTTGAATGTAGAATGTAAAAAAACAATGCATATTATGGAGAATAATAGATTTAAAGTCATCATTGTAGAGGATGTCAAACTGGAATTAAAAGGAACGGAAGAGATATTCAGACACGAAATTCCAAATGCGGAAGTCATCGGAACGGCCATGACTGAGAATGAGTTTTGGGAATTGCTGAAAGTGCAGTTGCCCGATATGGTTTTATTGGACTTGGGCTTGGGGGGATCGACTACCATCGGTGTGGAAATCTGTTCTTCTTTACGGAAGAACTATCCGGATATGAAGGTGCTGATTTTCACTGGTGAGGTGTTGAACGAAAAGTTATGGGTGGATGCGCTGAATGCGGGTGCGGATGGTATAATCCTGAAGACGGGAGAGTTGCTGACTGCCACAGATGTACAGGCGGTGATGATGGTAAGAGACTGGTTTTCAATTATCCCATTCTGGAGAAAATAGTGGCACGTTTCAAGCAGTCGGTGGCTCAGGAGCAGCGTAGGCAGGAAGCTGTCATCGATTATGATATTGATGAATATGATGAGCGTTTGCTTCGCCATCTGGCCTTGGGGTATACCAAAGAAATGATTACTAATCTGAAAGGGATGCCTTTCGGGGTCAAGTCCATAGAGAAACGTCAGAATGAATTAATAAACCGTTTGTTCACATTGGATGAAAGAAATGGTGTCAATGCCTGTCGCTTGGTGACCCGTGCTTTCGAGTTGCGGATTCTTGATATTGATAATTTGGAACCGGATGAAGAGTAAATATTATTTCCCTCATACCGCTACTGTATTTTTTCTGCTGACAGTAGCTGTAGCCTTGTTCTCATGGATAGGAAGTATTTATGGGCTGGGGAAGGTGCAAAGCCTGCTCAGCCCCGAAGGAATCCGGTGGGAATTGAGGCATGCTATGGGGAATTTTGTCCAGACACCGGCATTGGGCATAGTAATGATGCTTTTTTTAGGGTTCGGCATTACGGTTCATTCCGGGGTATGGGGCACGTTGGGGAGAATAGTGAAAAGAGGAAAGCCCATTTCCCGTAAGGAAAAGCGTGCGTTGATATTGGCAGGTTGTATGCTGCTTGTTTATATCATAATGATTATTGGCACCACTTTTGCCCCATGGACTATGTTGCGTAGCGTGACGGGATCTCTCACGAATTCTCCGTTTCAAAAAGGGATTTATTATCTCATTTCGTTTGGTGTGGGATTATCGGGTATGGCTTTCGGCTATGCATCGGGACGTTTTCGGGATGATAAGGATATAATAAGAGGGATGTCCTGTCTTCTTTTCTCGTTTTGCCGATTACTTTGTGGTGCTTTTTTTTATAGTTCAGTTCTTTTCCTCATTGATGTATACGAATTTGGTGGAATGGGTTGGAATAGATTCATATATAGTGTCTTACGTTTTTCATATTTGTTGCTATTTACCTTTCGCTTGGATGTTGAATAGAAAAAAATAGGTTGTTAATGCAAAAAAGTTACGGATTCTTTTGGTAATTTCAATAAAACCGTACCTTTGCACTCGCAATTAAGGATGGTTCCGTAGCTCAGCTGGATAGAGCAACGCCCTTCTAAGGCGTGGGTCTTGCGTTCGAATCGCAACGGAATCACATAAAGAAACTGTATCTCTTTCGGGGGGTACAGCTTTTTTTATGGAAATATTTAAAAAGGATTCATCTAAAAGCAGGGCTATGGAAAAGATCTTGTCCATATCTCTAAACCTTTCCCATTGGATAGTTAAGGGTTTTCTTCCTGCTTGTTCTATCTCCGCAAGCCTTTGGAGTTAACTCCATAGCCTTTGGAGATAACTCCAAAGCTTATGGAGATAACTCCAAGGGCTATGGAGATAGAATACATCCGTATAAAAAGGTTTAACCTGGAAAGAGAAAAGGCTTATGCAACAGGGATGGATGCGATACATTGTTATTTAATTCCGATGGCGGGTTATTACTTTTTCTCAGTTTCTTCGTCCTTTGGACCTCACGGCAGCGGAAAGATTGAACCGGTTAAAAAGTCATGTTAACCCTTTTTGCATGCAGAAGATGTATATACTGAATCTAAAGAAAGGTATGAACCGGAAAATAAGAAGTAGTTCCCGTTAAATTTCTACTATCCCTTAGAAACGGAACTTTCTTCTTTTCTGAACAAAAAATCCCACTCATTCGTCATATTTTCCTCTTTTACATCAGAATATATTTGTACTTTTGGTCCGGATGCCCCAAGGAAAGAACATTTTCTTTGTCAGGCTTGTCTGAAAATCATAAATAAAACAACTACCGACTATGACAACACAAAAGTACAAAAGCCTATTGGTGATAATATGGGCACTATGGGCTTTTCATCCTTGTTTGGCTATTGACGATGTGCTCCGTACAGCCAAACGTGATGCTATTTTAGCACAAATTACAGGAGCCGTTCGTCCGAAAAAGCAGATTTCACTTATTTCGTTTGGTGCGAAAGGAGATGGGAAAAAAGATTGTAAACCTGCATTTGATAAAGCGATGAAGCGTGCTGCCCATATGGGAGGAGCACATATTGTGGTTCCCGCAGGGGAATATCTTTTGAATGGTCCTATTCATTTTGTAAGTAATGTATGTTTGGAACTTCAGGAAGGGGCGACCTTGAAATTTTCATCTGAACCGGCTTTTTATCTCCCTCTGGTGAAAACCAGTTGGGAAGGAACTTTCCTTCAGAATTACAGTCCTTTTATTTATGGATATCAGTTGGAAAATGTTTCCATCATCGGCAAAGGAGTGATAGATGGAAATGCGGGGACTACTTTTGCCACTTGGAAAAGTAAGCAGAAGATAGGGCAGCAGCTTAGTCGTGAAATGAATCATAAAGAAGTGCCGGTAGCCGAACGGAACTTCGGTGAGGGGTATTGGTTGCGTCCGCATCTGGTGCAATTCTTTGATTGTAAGAATATTACAATTGAGGATGTGTTTATTACGAATGCGCCTTTCTGGTGTATTCATTTACTGAAATCGGAGAATATTATCTGCCGTGGCATACGTTATGATGCAAAATTGGTCAACAATGATGGCATCGACCCTGAGTACACCCGTAATTTGCTGATTGAAAATATTGAATTTAATAATGGAGATGACAATGTGGCCATTAAATGCGGACGGGATAATGACGGATGGAAAACCAGTTGTCCTTCGGAAAATATTATTATTCGTAACTGTAAGTTCAAAGGGCTTCATGGTGTGGTGTTGGGCAGTGAGATGTCATCGGGAATACAGCATGTTTTCGTAGAGAATTGCACTTACGGAGGCTATTGTAAACGAGGTATTTTTATCAAGACGAATCCGGACCGCGGAGGTTTTATTCGTGATATTTATGTGAATAATTGTGAGTTTGGTGAAGTGGAGGATCTTTTTTATGTAACTTCCATGTATGCAGGCGAGGGGATGGATAACCATCATTTTACTGAGGTGCATGATATTTATGTAAAGGATTTGAAATGCAAAAAGGTGAATGTAGCTGCATTGGTGCTTCAAGGTACAGAGGCAAAGCCTATTTATAATGTGACTTTTGATAACGTGGATGTGGATAAAGCAGGGATAGGTCTTAGTTTTTCGAATACGAAGACAATTGGGGTTTCTAATTGTAATTTGGGAGGTTATGTTGGGGTGCCGTCTACAGCCAGTGCGAAAGATGGTATATTCAATAAATAGATTTGTTTGACTTCTTGGTTCACTTCGCCGATTCCTTGAGAAAGTCTTGTTACGCTGGAATGACAGAGTAAAAGGAAAGCAGGAAACTGTTTTCGTACAGACTGGGGAGGATTTTTCATCCCTCAACTAAACAAATGTTTTTATAGATGGTTCTATAAGTAAAAAAGACGATAATTATGAATACAAATGAATTTGCCCGAATTTTATTGACTTGGATTAAGAGTTTTCTATCATGGATAGGCATCCCGCGCGATAGGTTGAATGAACTGGATGAGATTATTTTCTTGATCCTGATTGTAGTTATTGCTTTTGCTGTAGGAGCTGTATTTCATTATTTATCTGTGCGTTTCACACGGAAGGTGTTGAAATATAAAAATATCAGTTTTTTTAAGTTCGCTGATAGAATACAATGCTTTGCGGAAAATGTCTGCGGTCATTCCGCCGCTTATTATATCCGCTTTGTTGCCGTTTGCGTTCGATTATCGTTCTACTTGGTTTACTGCCAGTGAAAAAATCACTTGGATTTATTTCTTTATCGCTTTGTTGTTTTCGGTCAATGCCGTGTTAAATTCGGTGGGTAATGTGCTGATGAACAAGGAGCAGTTACAGAATCGTCCGATGAAAGGTTTCATACAAATCTTTCAAGTGATTTTTTCGTGTATTGCCATCATTGTCATCATTTCTATATTGATTAATAAGTCGCCTCTCAATCTGATTACCGGACTGGGTGCTTTTGCTGCCGTGCTGATGTTGATTTTCAAAGATACCATCCTTGGCTTTGTGGCGGGGGTGCTGCTTTCCGAGAATGATATGGTGCATATCGGCGATTGGATTGAGATGCCTCAGAATAATGTGAATGGGGTGGTGATGGATATCACTCTGAACATTGTGAAGGTTCAGAATTTCGATAATACTATTGTCACTATACCTCCTTATTCATTAGTTTCCGGTTCATTTATCAATTGGCGTGGGATGACTGAATCGGGCGGACGGCGTATTATGCGCGAGTATGCGTTGAAACTGGATTACATACAACCCTGTACTCCTGAATTTTTGGAGAAAATGAAGAAGTTTGATGCTGATTTGGCCGACTTTATCACAGAAAAGCAGAAACAGGCGGCCGAAGGAAAGGTAGCGAATACTGACAATCCGGCCGGATTGGTAAATGGAACCATTGATACGAATGTAGGGCTGCTTCGTGCTTATATGACTCTCTATCTGAAGCGCCATCCTTTTATCAGTAAGGACCTGTTGCTGATGGTACGCACGTTGGCTCCTACGGAGAATGGTCTGCCTGTACAAATTTATTGTTTCTCGGCCAATAAGAACTGGCCTAGTTATGAATCTATCCAGGCGGAAATCATGGAGCATTTTGTTTCTGTTCTTCCCGAGTTTGGATTGTATCCGTTCCAGAATCCTACTGCCAGAGATTATGTAATCAGTGGTTTGATAGAGTCTGGCAAGGACCTTTCTACTGTAGACGGAATTCCTTGGCATTCGGTCTTGCCAAAGGAAGAAAAGGTATAGTTAGGGATTTAAACATTTATTAATGACTTGCGGTTGAACAATTCTTGTTGCCACCGTGTTATATAAATGTGTTTTTCATAGTATTAGATTAAAGGTTGAAGATTGCAATCGGCTTGAGAGAAGTAGTTGCATCTGAAGTAGAAGCGTCTACTATAAAAAATATAGAAAGGTTGTTCCTTACGGGACAGCCTTTTTGTTTTGTTAAAAGAAACCATTCGCATTAACTTGAAATGTTAAAGGATTTGTTGCTTTTATTAAACAATACTATAATTTCTCCTTAACGCTTCCTTAAATTTGCAGATAGCAGGAAAGTGCGTATATTTGTATGTGTGTTTTTCATAGTATTAGATTTAAGGTTAACAAAAGGTTGGAGCAAGGCGTTGCTCCTTTTTTTATGGAATAACGTGAGGCTTACATCTGCTGTCCGGTTCCGATACCCAATACAGAACCACAGAGAAGAATCCGTGCAATGTATTCCTCTCCGTGATTGTGTAACTTAATTCTGCTCTTTAATGCAAGGAGAAGGCTGAATTAAATAATCTCGATGCCTTGTTTCCGGCATAACTCCAATCCCACATCCTTTAACTTGAATTTCTGTATCTTTCCGCTGCCCGTCATAGGGAACTCATCAACAAAGAAGATATATTTAGGAATTTTGTAACGGGCTATCTTGCCATCGCAAAAGTCACGTACATCGAATTCGTTCATTTCCACCCCTTCGTGCAAGATGATGAATGCGCCTACCGCTTCTCCGTATTTCTTGGAGGGGATACCGGCTACCTGTACATCTTTTATTCCTTCCATCTGATACAGGAACTCTTCTATTTCCCGTGGATAGATATTCTCTCCGCCACGGATAATCATGTCTTTTATTCTTCCTGTGATACGATAATTACCTTCTTCGTCTTTCACTCCCAAATCCCCTGAGTGGAGAAAGCCGTTCCGGTCTATCACTTCGGCGGTTGCTTCGGGGTTTTTGTAATACCCCTTCATGGTGTTATACCCTTTGTTGCACATCTCGCCTTGTACGCCTATGGGACATTCTTCGCCTGTTTCCGGATCGATCACTTTTACTTCCGTAAACTCGAAATCACGGCCCACTGTGTTGCAGCGTACATCAAACGAATCGTCGATGCGGGAGGCTGTCATGCCGGGAGAAGCTTCTGTAAGCCCGTATACACTGGTGACCTTCATAAACATTTTCTCTTCTACACGTTTCATCAGTTCTACCGGACAGAGTGAGCCTGCCATAATGCCGGTACGCAGACTGGACATATCGAACATATCAAACATGGGATGGTTCAGCTCGGCAATGAACATGGTAGGAACCCCGTATAAGGCCGTGCAGCGTTCCTTGTGGACGGAGGCAAGTACCAGCAGTGGGTCAAAGCGTTCCACCATTACCTGCGTACACCCGTGTGTAAGGCAGTTCATGGTGGCTAACACCACTCCGAAGCAATGGAACAGGGGTACGCAGACACATAGTTTGTCATCGGAAGTGAATTTCATGTGCTCGCCCGTCAGGAAACCGTTATTGCTGATGTTGTAATGGGTGAGCATGACTCCTTTGGGGAAACCGGTCGTGCCCGAAGTGTACTGCATGTTCACTGTGTCGTGGCAGTCCACCTTCGCTTTCGCTTCCAGCAGCTCGTCATCGTCTATGTTGCATCCCAGAAGCAGAATCTCGGCGGTGTTGTACATACCCCGGTATTTCTCGGGGCCGATGTAAATCACGTTCTTCATGCAGGGGAAGCGTTTGCTCTTCAGATATCCGCGCTGGCTGGTCTTTAGTTCGGGCAGCATGGCGTAGACCATATTTACATAGTCGTCATTGCCACGGTCTCCGTTTACGATACACAGCGTGTGCATGTCCGAGTTCTGGCAGAGGTATTCCAGTTCTGCCTGTTTGTAGTTGGTATTTACTGTTACGGCCACGGCACCGATTTTGGCGCAAGCGTACAGAAAGGTCAGCCAGTCGGGCACATTACCCGCCCAGATTCCTACATGGGTTCCCCGCTTCACGCCGATGGCTAGCAGTCCTTTGGCCATGTGGTCTACACGTTCGTTAAATTGTTTCCAGGTGAAACGCAGATTACGGTCGGAATATACGATATATTCTTTATTGGGGGTGGTGAGGGCCCAATGTTCAAGCCAGTCACCAAGGGTTCTTGTGCTTAATTCCATCATAAATCAAATAGGGGTATAGATAACGGCCAATATTTTGGCGGCTTGTCCTTGATATCCGTGTACGTGGTGCGGAACAATAGAATCATAATAAATACTGTCTCCGGCTTTGATCAGATGGCATTTTTTACCATGGCATACTTCGATGGTGCCTTCCATGACATAGATAAACTCTTCGCCTTCATGCGAGGAGAGCGAGAAGTGGGTTTCCTCTGTCGGTTCTACGTCCACGATGAATGGTTCCATATGCCTGTCCGCTTTTGATTTTGACAGTGAGTGGTAGCGCATATGTGTACGCAGGTCCATTGCATTGTTCGAGAAACTGATGGTATCCTCACTCTCTTGTTTCCGGCAGATTACTGCTCCTTGTTCTTCCTGGTCGTCCAGAAAAGTGCCCAGACGTACCCCTAACGCACGGGCTATCTTGATGAGGGGAGCCAATGAAGGAAGATCTACATTATTCTCTATTCGTTCTATTTGTTCTTCGGCAAGGCCTGAGCGTACGGCCAGTTCGGCTACACTGATTTCTTTTGTTTCACGTAGTGATTTTATTTTTTCACCAACAATCTTTGTGCTGTCCATGGTTTGTTTTTAATAAGTTTGCAAAGTATAAAGTGCAAATATATAATAAAAAAGAATTGGACAGTCTATTTTTGTTCTGAATATGTAAAAAAGGTAAGTTAGTGACGAATTGCCGGTCATTTATCATTAATAGTCGGTAAGTTTCGAATATTTGTGTTTTTTGTTCTATCTTTGTTCTCGAAACTTAATTAAAGACTAAAACTTATGTTCTCAGGGATTGTAGAAGAATATGCGGAGGTGGTGCGTATTGTAAAGGAGCAGGAAAATCTGCACCTCACCTTGAAATGTTCGTTTGTGGACGAACTGAAAATAGACCAGAGTATCTCTCATAACGGCGTGTGCCTGACTGTTGTCAGTTTGCAGGATGGCACGTACACGGTTACCGCCATGAAAGAAACGATAGAGCGTTCCAACATCGGCTTGTTGAAAGTGGGAGATAAAGTGAATGTGGAACGCAGTATGATGATGAACGGGCGGCTGGACGGTCATATTGTGCAAGGGCATGTGGATCAGACTGCCGAATGTATGGATATAAAGGATGCTGAAGGGAGCTGGTATTTTACTTTCAGATATGCGTTTGACAAGGAAATGGCGAAGCGCGGTTACATCACGGTGGACAAAGGCTCGGTTACGGTGAACGGTGTGAGTCTGACCGTTTGTAACCCTACGGAGGATACTTTCCAGGTTGCCATTATTCCTTATACTTACGAACATACCAATTTCCATACTTTTAAAGTGGGAAGCATTGTGAATATAGAGTTTGATATCATCGGCAAATATTTAAGCCGCATGATGCAGTTCTCCTGATTCTTTCACCGCAGGTTGCACAGATGATTGTTAAAGATGAAAAAAAGGTTCTTTGTGGAAATCCGGAATTATCCGCATCGGCTTTTGAACAAAAAAAGAATCTGTGCAATCTGTGGTAAAACAAATATCAGAATTATAAATCTTTTAGCAATATCTTACTGGTGCTTTTATAATATTCTTCGCGGGCATTGGTCAATGCCTCCCAAGGACCGCTATATCGTTCCCGGTCTATTTTGAAGGCTTCTGTTCCGGCTATGTCCAGTCTGTTCAGCAGCATAGCCACGTTCATCCGGTTGATATCTACTGACGGCAAATAGCCTATGCTTTCATCGTCACCGTCCATAGAAGTTTCGTAAACCATGTGCATGTCCTGTAGTTCGTATAGGATTTTCTTAGTGAGTCTTATCGGGATTTTATGTTCGTCGCTGAGTGTCTCGGCGGTATAAGGAGTCTCTTCCGTTTCAAATCGTTTGCATATCAGAGACATGATGAGGATGCACAGAAAGTCGTGATAACGGCGGCTGATATTTGCCGTCTCTTTGCTGAAGCTGTAGTTGCGAAGATTCTGTGCCACATAGCAAAGCTCTGCGCCATACAGGCAGATTCCCCATGAAATTTGCGCCCATAACAAGAACATTGGAATAGCGGCGAAACTACCATAGATTGCATTGTATCTTGATACCCATATCTGACTGCCGATATACAAGTATTGAAAAGCCTGAAAGGCAGTGCCTGCGATGATACCCGGAATGATGGCATATTTCAGTTTCACTTTAGTATTGGGCATAAAGACGAACAGCCCCGTGAACATGGCCCAAGTCAGGATGAAAGGAACCAGGCGTACCAGAAATTTCATCAGGGGTGCCAGTAATACGAAGTCCTCCATGTTTTTCACCATGGTGGACATAAAGATGGTAAGACCACTGGAAAGTACGATAAGTAGGGGTAACAAGAGCAGGATGGAGAAATAATCCGTCATTTTGCGATACAGCGTACGGGGTTTCTTCACTTGCCATATATAATTGAAGGTACGTTCTATGTTATAGGTTAGGCTCAAAATGGTCCAGAACAACATTACCAGACCCACTCCGATAAAAACCCCGCTTTTGGCGTGCACCAGATAAGAGTCAATCAGGCCGAGAATGGTTTCGGCAGCCGCACTCTGTCCTTCAAGACCGCTACGGAACTGGGTTTCCAGCAGGTTGGAGAAACCAAATCCACGTGCGATGGCGAATAGAATGGCCAAAATGGGAATGATAGAAAGCAGGGTGCTGTATGTCAGTGCGGATGCTTTATTCAAAATACGTCCCTGAGTGAACTCACGAATAGAAAGAGTGGCGATTTTTATTGCATTATAGAGTATTCCTCGGGATTTGCTAACCTCGTCTTCTGTCACTCGCCATATATCATCTTTGAGAAACGATTGCAGACCTTTCAGTTTTTCCTTGTTCATGGTACTCATAAGCTCTTTATTAGGATATATGAAAAAAAGCAGCCGGCCTGTAAGCCGGGTTCTGTTCCTCGCCTTGCGGCGAAGTGCCTGCCATTTATCTACGCCTGTTGTCACCAACAGGCTCTAGCGGTCTACCCTCCGACGTGGGGCGAGCAACCCTCATAATGTCGGTTTACATGACCTTACAACTCCTAAGACGTACAGCCCGTCATGTCACCATGCGGCTGGTGGGCTCTTACCCCACCTTCTCACCCTTACCCCGTTTCCCGTAGGAATTGTGGCGGTTGTTTTCTTCTACGTTACTCCACCTTCGCAGATGGCTTTCTGTTAGGAAGTAGGATGCTCTGCGTTGCCCGGACTTTCCTCTTTCGCCTTGCGACGTCAGCGGCAGACCGGCCGGCTGCTTTTAAGTTTACAAAGATAGCGATTTTAGGTTAAACGTAGGATAATAAAGCGGAAAAAAGTAAGAAAATAAATGAAAAAACAAAGAAAGAGCGGAACAGCCCATTACTTTTTCTTGGTATATATAATAAAGAGGAGAAAATCAGTGATGCTTGGTTCGGCACTCCTGCTTATTGTATAGAAACAACGGTAAAAACAGGAAGAATATTTAAAATAAATGAACTGTGCCGGAAAGAGAAGTGGGTGCTGTTTTCACTTTCCCTCTCCGGACACGGAATTTAGCGGTAGAATCCCAATTCGTTTCTCAATGAACGCACTTCCTGTTGCAAAAGTTCTATACGTTCCAGCATGTGGTGGATGGCGTCGATTCCTGCAATATTGATGGATAAGTCATAATATAAATGCGTGTAACGCTCCAGCTCCGCTAGTTGGGATGCGGGGAGGTAGCGTTCCTCGTCAATCACCCGGACTTCGATCAGTCCGTCTTCTTCCAGTTCCGTAATGAACGACGGGTCCACATGGCAACGGTCGCAAAAATCGTTGATAATAATTAAATCGCTCTGCATAATCCTTCTCTTTTTTTAATTGCTACTATCTTTTAATTGGCGGAACAACTCTTTCTGATGTTCGGTAAGGTTGCTAGGAATGGTGACATTATAAGTTACTATCAGATCGCCAAATTTGCCTTCTTCCTTGTAAACAGGAAAGCCTTTGCCTTTCAAACGGACTTTGGTTCCGTTCTGGGTTTCAGGTTTTACTTTCAGTTTTACCTTGCCGTTCAGTGTGTCCACGGTTTCTTCACCACCCAGTACGGCGGTGTAGAGGCTAAGCGGAGCATTGATATATAAATCATTCCCCAGACGTTTTGAATACAGGATCGTCTGGAATGATAAAGGTGATGTACAGATCGCCTGCAGGACCACCGTTTACTCCCGGTGCACCATGACCACGCAATTGATAGTCTGTCCGTTGGCTATACCTGCCGGAACAGTGATACGTATGTTCTTTCCGTTTACATTAAGCACTTGTTTGTGTGTTTCGGCGGCTTCACGCAATGAAAGTTGTAATTCAGCATTATAGTCCTGTCCACGGAATCCGGCACTTCGTCCGCCGTTTGCACCGCCACGATGTCCGAACAGTTCTTCAAAGAAATCAGAGAAGCCACCTGTGCTGCCACCGAAATGTGCACCGCTGAATTCTTCTCCTCCATTGCCGGAATACCAGTAACTGCCGTTACCGTCCGTACCGAATCCGCTTCCGGCTCCACCAAATCCTCCGAATCCACCGGCTCCTCCATATTGTTGCTTTTGTTTTTCAAATTCGTCGGCATGTTTCCAGTGTTCACCGTATTCGTCGTATTTCTTACGTTTTTCCGGGTCACTCAGTACTTCGTTGGCTTCATTTATCTCCTGAAACTTATCTTTGGCCCCAGGGTCATTCGGATTCAGGTCAGGATGGTATTTGCGGGCCAGCTTACGGAAAGCCTTCTTGATATCATCTTGGGTGGCGCTTTTGTCCACTCCCAATACTTTGTAATAGTCTATGTAAGCCATATTATATATTTGTTAAATTTCATCTGCTTTAAGGGAAACAAAATACATGCCAATTGGTTGTGTTCTGTTTTTATTTTATTATCTTTGCAGCGAATTTTTAGAAATTATTCTAAAGGAAATGAGGGGATTGGCAATCATATTCAGGTTTTTTATGCTATTAGTCCTGCTGCTTCCTGTGGTTGCTCTGTGTCCTGTGAAGGCGGAAACAACCCCGGAAGGGCCTATCCTTATTGTCACTTCTTATAACCCCGAAACTCGTAGTATTTCTGACAACCTGTCTGCTTTTATGGATGAATACCGACAGCGTGGCGGCAAGTATACTCCGATCATAGAGAGTATGAACTGCAAGAATTTGTCCGAGGCTTATCTGTGGAAATCGCGTATGGCCTCCATCCTTGGTAAGTATAAAGGGAAAAACCGTCCGTCACTGGTTATATTGCTGGGGCAGGAGGCATGGTCGGCTTATATTTCACAAGACACGGAGATAGCTAAAAAGACTCCGTCCATCTGTGGTATGGTCAGTGTCAACGGACTGGTATTGCCTGATGATAGTATCGACACACGGGTATGGGAACCTGAAAGTAAGAATATTTATACGGATTTCGGCGATTATAATATTGTTGCCGGTTATGTATATGAATATGATGTCGATAAAAACATAGAGTTGATGCGTCGCTTTTATCCTGATATGCGCCGTGTGGCATTTATATCGGATAATACCTATGGCGGGCTGTCTATGCAAGCCTTGGTTAAAAAGGAGATGGAGAAGTACCCTGATTTAGAGACGATTTGGCTGGACGGTCGTACGGAAACCTTTATGGAAGTGAGTGAAAGGATGCGCAGATTGCCTCAAAATACGTGTGTATTGTTGGGAACATGGCGTGTGGACTGTACGGAGAGTTATGTTATTGGTAATACGACTTATATGCTGCGTGATGCGAATCCTACCCTGCCTGTGTTTACTATCGCATCTGTGGGATTGGGACATTGGGCATTGGGAGGATATACTCCCGAATACCATGCGGTAGGAAAGAATATAGGCGCGGTTACTTATGATTTTTTGGATAAAGGAGATAGAGAAGGGGTGGACTTGGTGACTATTCCCGGAAACTATACTTTTGATATAAAGCGTTTGCATGAATTCAAATTGGATTCATTGAATCTTCCTCAGGGAGCGGTGTTGGTGAACAAGACTCCTTCGCTTTATGAGCAGTATAAATATTGGGTCATAGGGGTTGTTTCGGCGTTCATGTTCCTGATAGCCTGTTTCTTGATAGCCATATATTATATTATCCGTATCAACCACTTGAAACATCATCTGGAAGTGTCTGGCGAGGAGTTGTTGGTAGCCAAGGAGAAAGCGGAAGAATCCAACAGGCTGAAGACAGCTTTTCTGGCCAATATGAGCCACGAGATACGCACTCCGTTGAATGCTATTGTGGGATTTTCCAGCGTGTTGGTCAGTGATGATTCCTCTCCTGCCGAGAAGGCGCAGTATTGTGATATCATTCAGAAGAATTCCGATTTGTTGTTGCACCTCATAAATGATATTCTGGACATCTCGCGCATGGAATCCGGAAAAATAAAATTCGTATGGGAGGAATGTGATGTAGTAGAGTTGTGTCAGACGGCTTTGTCTACAGCGGAGTATGGACGCAAGACCAGCGCTTTGTTTCTGTTCGAAACTCCTGTAGCTTCGCTGGTTATCAAGACGGATGCCCAGCGCCTGAAGCAAGTATTGATTAATTTGTTGTCCAATGCCGCTAAATTTACCCCGTCCGGTTCTATTAAATTGGCGATTGCCATAGACAAACAGCATCAACAGTTGGAATTGTCTGTGTCGGATACCGGTTGCGGTATTCCGTCCGATAAGAGCGACAGGGTTTTTGAACGTTTCGAGAAATTGAATGAATATTCCCAAGGTACAGGGCTGGGATTGGCCATCAGCAGGCTGATAGTCGAGAATTTGGGAGGTAAGATATGGGTGGACAAGGATTATACCGAAGGCGCCCGGTTTGTATTCACGCATCCTTTAACTAAAAAAGAAAAAGAATAGAGATATGAAATATAGAATATGTATCAGCGCCCTGCTGTTGTGGGCGGGTATGCAGGTGTCTGCATCCAATAATCAGAAAGAAGTGGTTATCAAGATTATAGAAACCAGTGATGTGCACGGGAATTTCTTTCCGTATAACTTTATCGAACGGAAAGAATGGAGTGGAAGTCTTGCCCGTGTTCATTCCTTTGTGAAAGAGCAGCGTGAGAAATATGGGGATAATTGCCTGTTGATGGATAATGGGGATATCCTGCAAGGTCAGCCTACAGCTTACTATTATAATTTTATGGATACCGTGTCTACCCATGTGGCGGCGGATATGATGAATTATATGGGATGTGTGGTAGGCAATATGGGTAATCATGACGTAGAGACCGGGCATGCGGTGTACGACCGTTGGATAAAACAGTGCGATTTTCCGGTACTGGGGGCTAACATTATAGACAATGCCACCGGAAAACCTTATCTGAAACCCTACGAGGTGTTGGAGCGTGACGGAGTGAGGATAGCGGTTCTGGGTATGATTACTCCGGCCATTCCTTCATGGTTGCCGGAGAAGTTATGGAGTGGCCTGCATTTTGAGGAAATGGAGCCCTGCGCACGTAAGTGGGTGAAGATTATAAAGGAAAAAGAGAACCCCGATGTCATTGTGGGATTGTTTCATGCCGGAAAGTCGGGCAACGTGTTGGGACAGGTGGTGGAAGATGCCTCTATGGATGTTGCCAAACGGGTCCCGGGCTTTGATGTGGTGCTGATGGGGCACGACCATACAAGGGAATGTGTAAAGGTGCAGAATGTGGCAGGAGACAGTGTGTTGGTCATTGATCCGGCAAACAATGCCAATGTGGTTTCGGATGTGACCCTGACCGTAACAAAGAAAGACGGGAAAGTGGTGGCGAAGTCGGTGGAGGGCAGATTGGCGGATATGAACAAGTATCCTGTCAGCCAGGAGTTTATGGATAAATTCGCTCCTCAATATAAGGCTGTAAATGACTTCGTATCCCGTAAAATCGGTACTATTTCACGTACCATCACAGCGAAGGATGCTTATTTCGGTTCTTCTCCTTTCATAGACCTGATTCATCAGTTGCAATTGGAAATTTCGGGTGCTGAAGTGTCCTTCTGTGCTCCGTTGTCCTTCCGGGCAGAGATTAAAGAAGGAGACATCTATGTGAGTGATATGTTTAATTTGTACAAGTACGAGAACATGCTGTATGTGATGGAACTCTCGGGCAAGGAAATTAAAGATTTCCTGGAAATGGCATACGCCATCTGGACTAATCAGATGAAGAGTCCCGAGGACCACCTGATGCTTTTCAAGGAGCCGGTAGAGGAGGGAAAGCGTGCTAATTTCAAGAATTTCAGCTTTAACTTTGATTCTGCCGCAGGTATTAATTATACGGTGGACGTGACCAAGCCGGCAGGAGAGAAAATCACGATTCAAAGCATGTCGGACGGGACTCCCTTCAGTATGGATAAGGTTTATAAAGTGGCTTTGAATTCTTACCGTGGGAACGGTGGCGGAGATTTATTGACCCTTGGAGCAGGAATTTCCAAGGAAGATTTGGCAAAACGTATTATTTTTGCAACCGATAAGGATTTGCGTTATTATCTGATGCAATATATTGAGCAGGAAAAAGTGCTGCATCCTCATGCCATGCACCAGTGGAAGTTTATTCCGGAGGAATGGACTGTGCCTGCCGCAAAAAAAGACTATCAATTGCTGTTTGGCGAGGAAAAGAAATAATAGTTGAGCAAGAGAAGGTACATAATAGCCCCGTTATTACTGCTGACGCTGTTTTTAACGTATCAGGTAAGCATCACCTTGTTTACCCACGTTCATATTGTGAACGGGGTGATGATTGTGCACTCTCATCCTTCGTCCGGCAAACACCATACGCATACCACAGGACAGGTTATTTCTATTGCTCATCTGAGCACTATTCATACTTTGGAGGCCGAGGTTCAGGCCGAGATGACTGTATTCCGTCCTTTGTTGTATGTTTTGGAATATAAGATAAATACTTTCCGCGCGAAAGCGCTTTGCGCGCAATGTATCCATTTGCGCGCTCCTCCTTTTCATTGCTGAAACAAAGGTATATCTGTTGATGGAATACATTCGGACAATCCCTTTAACAGATGGGAATGTGTTTTTGCCATAGGGCTACACACATTCTTTATTGAATAAACCGAAACATTTTAGTAATAGAAAAAAATAGATGAAACAATATATTCTGTTACTCGTGCTCATGGTGATGGGTGCGGGTATCAATGCGTATGCAGAAGATGTAAATCCTGTGAAGGAAGGCAATGTGATTTCAGGTCATGTAGTGGAAAAAGGCACGGAGAACAGCCTTCCGTATGCTGCCATATTGATTGTGGAAACCGGGCAGGGTACGGTGAGTAACGAGGACGGTGAGTTCCGTTTCAAGAAGGTTCCGGCAGGAAAGTACACATTGAGGGTTCAGTTACTGGGCTATGAGACACAGGAAAAGAAAGTGACCGTCAGTAACGACTTCACGGTAGATGTTCATTTTTTGATGAGTGATGAAAGTATTATGACGGACGAGGTGGTTGTATCGGCCAATCGCAATGAGACAAGTCGCAAGGTGGCTCCGGTGGTAGTCAATGTGATGAATGCCAAGCTGTTCGAATCGGTGAACTCTACCGATTTGGCTAAATCCTTGAATTACCAGTCGGGGCTGCGTGTGGAGAACAACTGCCAGAACTGCGGCTTCCCTCAAGTACGTATCAATGGGCTGGAAGGACCTTATTCGCAAATTCTTATCAATAGCCGTCCGGTAGTCAGTGCTCTGTCCGGTGTATATGGCTTGGAGCAGATTCCGGTGAATATGATAGAGCGTGTAGAGGTTGTCCGCGGAGGAGGGTCGGCCTTGTTTGGTGCTAATGCAGTGGGCGGAACCATCAATATCATCACGAAAGACCCCATCAACAATTCATTTCAAGTTTCTTCAACAATGTCCAATATGAACGGCAAGGTGTGGGAACAGTATATGGGAGCCAACGCCTCTTTGGTGTCAAAAGACAATACATATGGCATCGCTTTGTATCAGTCTTATCGGAACCGTAATCCGTATGATGCGGACGGGGACGGTTTCTCGGAGTTGGGAAAGCTGAACATGAATACGTTCGGGCTGCGTACCTATTACCGTCCTACGCAGTTCAGCCGTATCAGTCTGGAATATCATACCACGAATGAGTTCCGTCGCGGAGGGAATAAATTTGATTTGCAGCCGCACGAAACGGATATCACCGAACAGACCAAGCATGTCATCAATAGTGGCGGATTGAGTTATGATCTGTTTTGGAAAGAATACAAGCATAAGCTTTCTTTCTATTCTTCCATCCAGCATACCGACCGTAACAGTTATTATGGTGCGCAACAGGATGCGAATGCATACGGAAAGACGAAAGACCTGACTTGGGTGGCAGGTGGCATGTATGTGGGTAATTTTGAGAAAGTTTTATTCTCTCCTGCTACTTTTACCGCCGGGTTGGAGTATCAGAACAACTCCCTGCACGATGTTATGACCGGTTATCACCGTGATATGAAACAGGATGTGCGTATTGCCAGCGCTTTTGTGCAGAACGAATGGAAAATGAATCAGTTTGTATTCCTGGCCGGGTTCCGTCTGGATGACCATAACCTGATTGACAATCCTATCTTCAGCCCCCGTCTGAACCTGCTCTACAAACCGAGTGACAAACTACAGGCACGTATTACCTGGTCTACCGGTTTCCGTGCGCCGCAGGCATACGATGAGGATTTGCATGTTACCGCAGTAGGAGGTGAGGGCGTGCTTATCAAGTTGGCGGAAGGGCTGAAACCGGAGCATTCCAACAGCATCAGCGGCTCCATTGACTGGACGGCGAATATCGGTCATTTCCAGACCAATTTGTTATTGGAAGGGTTCTATACCGGATTGGATGACGTGTTTGTTCTGGAGGATATGGGCCATGACGAGAACGGTAACAAGGTGAAGGAGCGTCGCAACGGTAACGGGGCACGTGTGTATGGCGTGAATCTGGACGGAAAGATTGCACATGGACGTGATGCGGCTTTACAGGTGGGCTTCACGGTGCAGCGCAGCGAATATACCGAGCTGGAGGCATGGAGTGAGAATCCTGAGGTAGCGCCGGTGAAGCGGATGCCCCGTACTCCTGACTATTACGGTTATTTCACATTGACATCTGCTCCGTTCAAGAATTTCGACTGCTCCTTGTCCGGTGTGTACACAGGCCGGATGCATGTGCCGCATTTCGCACCGACAGAGTTGCCCGAGGAATATATAGGACAATATATCGCTAAAGATGAAATGGTGCATACTCCTGATTTCTTTGATTTGAATGTGAAACTGAATTACACATTTGTATTGAATGACCATATCAAATTGCAGTTAAACGGTGGAGTACAGAATATTTTTAATGCTTTCCAAAAGGATTTGGACAAAGGTGGTTATCGTGACTCGGGTTATTTCTATGGGCCTACACAGCCTAGAACGTATTTTGTGGGGATCAAGATTACGAATTGAATAATCTGCTGATTTGTCAATGTGCTAATATGTCAATGGGGTACGCTTTGTTCCGCATGGCACATTAGCACATTGTCACATTGACAAATTAACAGATTGATTTATTACCAACTACTGACTATACTTTTCTGTAATCCGGAATCCCGGATCGGGATAATTATATAAGGGGAAGCGGTGTTCTGTTTCTCCTTCCATATATTTCCACAGACTGGCATATTCTTCTTTCTTCTCGCCCATTTCCTGCAATTGCAGCATATATTGCCAGATAGACTTGTTTTCCTTGATGTATATTTTTTCCATCTGATGAATAATCGGACTATGCTGGCGGGTTGGGTCATGGTCAAATTCCAGTATCCGTTTTCCCTCTTTTGTCATACCGATAGTTACGAAAGTCATGCTCTTGCCTATACCCGGCAGGTTCAGTACGCTGCGGTCTGTTGCTACGAAAGGAATCTGATGGAAGGTGCAGAAACGCTGTACGGCTGCCGCACGGTCTTTACTGTTTCTCAACAGGTTCAAAAACTCCTTTTCTTGCTCTGCGGAAAGTTTTCCCCATCTTTTTCCTCTTCTTTCTCCTGTAAGGAACGGCTGTTCGGTGTGAATACCGCATAGTTCTCTTCAAAACCTTTTACCGAGAAAGTGTAGTAACACAATACACCCAATCCGTTCAATACTTTGCGCAGCTTGGCGGTATGTCCGCGACGGGAAGCCGCCACATTATATACTAGCTGGTTGGTGATAGTCCACCCGGCTGCCAGTATCTTGCGGATAGCTTCACGCGCTTCGGGTGTTACTTCCAGTGGAGTCTGGAAATGCGTTTGAATCAGAAATTGTCTGACCCCTACGGCAGATGCCTTTTCTTTGAACTCACGTAAGATATCCAATAGTTCGTCATTGATTCGCATGGGCAGATATACCGGGAGCCGGCTGCCCAGGCGTACTCGTTGCAGTTCCGCATATTTCTCTCCTTCGGCGCGTTGCAGGTTTGCGTTTCGTTTGCGGACAGCCATTTTGTAGACGGCTTCCAATATATTGCGCAAGGTCTTGTTCTGGCTCATCAATGCATCGCCTCCCGTAATCAGGATATCCCTGAGCTGAGTGTCGTTCTCGAAATATTCCATCAGTTTTCTCAACCTCTTGTCCCAGCTCTCTTTCGGTTTCAATTCCTCGAAGTTGAAGTTCAGACGTTCACTTTGGAAGTCGTACATGCGCTGGCAGGATGCACACAGGCCGCCGCATGCACGTCCCATCGAGTCGGGGATAAGAATGGCCACATCGGGATAACGGCGGTGAATGTTGTGTCCGTCCGGCAGCAGCCATCCTGCAGCGTTAGGCTTTCCGTCCTCCACAGCATCTTCTTTTTCCCATGCGTGGATGTTACCGTATGTTTCCACCAGTTGGGGAGAGTACAGAATATAGCTTCGTATGGCTGTATCATCATATCCTTTCCCCGTAGGATTCAACAAAGACAGATAGTAAGGGGTGATAAAGACAGGCATTCCTTTCTTGCGTGCTTTGTGATAAAGCTGCAAGGTCTCTTCGGATAGGGAGTTGCCTAGCATTCGGTTCAGTTCGGTAGGGCTTTTTATGGCCATTGCCAGATGAAAACGGGCTTCGTTCCACCATTGGCAGACCAGCTGGCGTTTGTCCTCTTCCGTGCTTCCTTCGGGAAAAAGATAGCGGCTGGAGGGCGCGTGTCTGTTTTCTATTTTCTGGATAAGAAGGGAGATAATACGCTCTTTGTTTTGTCGGCGGATAGCCCGGACATCCTCATTCAGTCCGCTGGGCCAGCGTTTCATCCATTGTTGCACTTGTTTTTCATCAGGTAGTTCCTCCTCTTCGTGATAAAGCCGGTCAAACTGGTGATACAGGTCAATCCATAAATCAACGGAAATCTCTTCATTGATGATACTATTCGTTAAAAACTTCCAAAGCAGTGAGATGGTTTCTATTTTAATCTCCTGTTCTGTAGAGGCTTCGTAAATGGTTTTTCCATCGTTATCTATCAGTCTTTTAATTTGCCTTGCGGCAGCAGGATTGTAAATAGGACCGGATAATAGATAATCGTTCAGCTTGTTTTTGAAAGCTGTTTCATCCTGCTTTCTGAAGCCAATGAAGTGAGTTGGGTTAATCGGGTTTCGAATAGTGTTTTAATGCCATGGGTGGATAACATCTTATTCTTTTGTTTCATAAGCAAACGGTTGTTAAAAAAGTGAATACTATAAATAACATATTTCTCGTAGAAAAGTTATCAAACTGTTAACTTCATGCTGCTAAGATAGTAAAAAAGCTTCTTTTATGCAAATTCCTTAACAAAAAGACGTTTTTTATAAATAGCATTATTTTATAGAGTACATTTGCTTTGTGCTTTCGTCTTTTTTTAAAGCCCGGAGCTTTTATCGGGAAACGAAGAAATTCGTAATTTTGTAGAGCTTTGCTTGTTTGCAGGCCAATCAAGCTGAAGAGAAACCTCATTTTAATAGATGGAAAAACAACATAGAAGTAAATAAATGGAACTGAAACAACTTTTTACCTTTGCAGCAGCCTGTTCGCTGGCACTTTCGGTGTCGGCTCAAGATAGAGTACACTATACAGGCACAGAGCTGTCTAACCCTACCTATCATGACGGACAATTATCACCTGTGGTAGGAGTACACAATATTCAGGTGATGCGCGCCAACCGGGAACATCCTGCACCCGATAACGGCAATGGATGGACATACAATCATCAGTCCATGTTGGCTTATTGGAACGGACAATTCTATATGCATTATCTTTCCGATCCATCAGACGAGCATATTCCTCCCTCACAGACTTTCCTGATGACTTCAAAAGATGGATACCACTGGACAAATCCGGTGACTCTTTTCCCTATCTACCGGGTTCCCGATGGCTATACCAAGCCCGGACGTACAGACAAGGCGAAAGATCTGGATGCCATCATGCATCAGCGTGTAGGCTTCTATGTATCAAAAAGCGGCAGGTTGATAGCTATGGGAAACTATGGCGTAGCTCTGGACAAGAAAGATGACCCGAATGACGGGAACGGAATAGGCCGTGTGGTTCGCGAGATTAAGAAAGACGGTTCGTTCGGTCCCATTTATTTTATTTACTATAACCATGCGTTTAATGAAAAGAATACATCCTATCCTTATTTTAAACGCAGCAAAGACAAGGAATTTGTAAAAGCCTGTCAGGAGATTCTGGACAATCCTCGTTACCGTATGCAGTGGGTGGAGGAAGCTGACCGTAATGACCCGTTGATTCCTTTACACAAAGAATACAAAGCGTATTGTGACTATACTTTGCCCGACGGTCGTTTGGTAAGCTTGTGGAAACATGCCCTGACTTCCATCAGCGAGGATGGTGGAAATACGTGGGCGCAACCGGTGGAACGTGCGAAAGGCTTTGTTAACAGTAATGCGAAGATTTGGGGGCAGCGTTTGAGTGACGGTACATACGCCACGGTGTATAATCCTTCCGAGTTCCGTTGGCCGCTGGCTATCTCGCTCAGTAAGGACGGGCTGGAATATACGACCTTGAATTTGGTGCATGGCGAAATTACACCGATGCGTTACGGAGGTAATTATAAATCATTCGGGCCTCAGTATGTACGGGGTATTCAGGAAGGTAACGGAACTCCTCCCGATGGTGATTTGTGGGTGACTTACAGTGTGAACAAGGAGGACATGTGGGTTTCTCATATCCCTGTGCCCGTCCGCGCACATGCCAGTGCACATGCTGACGATAATTTTGCCAACTATAAAGATTTGAATGAACTGACCGACTGGAATTTGTATTCTTTGCAGTGGGCTCCCGTATCATTGGATGGAAAATGGTTGGTGCTGCAAGATAAGGATTTGTTCGATTATGCCCGTGTGGAGCGTAAGATACCTGCTACAAAAGAGCTTAAAGTTTCTTTCGAACTGATGGCGGAGCAGAACGATAAGGGCCTTTTGCAAATAGAATTCCTAGATGAAAACGGTATTGCCTGTTCTCGTTTGGAATTGACTTCCGACGGACTTTTCCGTGCCAAAGGAGGTGCGCGGTTTGGTAATTTGTTGAAGTATGAACCGGGCAAGACGTATAAGGTAGAAGTGGAACTTTCTGTTGCTAACCGTATGGTAACCGTTTACGTGGATGGAAAGAAAGCAGGACAACGTATGTTCTTTGCTCCCGTTCCGGCCATTGAGAGAGTGATGTTCCGCACCGGAGCGCAACGGACTTATCCTACGGTGGATACCCCGGCAGACTGGTATGGCATTCTGCCGAATGCAGGTGAGCAAGAACCTTTGTGCACCTATCGTATAGCCAATTTCAAGACGACTTCTGCTGATAAGGATGCCGGTGCGGCTTTCTTGAAATATAAGGATTTCAAGCCCTACGTGGATTATTTCAACAGCATGGAGGATGAGAATATAGCCCAGGCTGTTCCCAATGCCCGCGCATCTCAATGGATGGAAGAAAACATACCTCTTTTCGAGTGCTCTCAAAAGAACTTCGAGGAAATGTATTATTATCGTTGGTGGACGCTGCGCAAGCACATCAAGGAAACTCCGGTGGGCTATGGTATGACCGAATTCTTGGTAAACCGTTCGTATGCCGATAAATACAATCTGATAGCTTGTGCCATCGGTCATCATATTTATGAGAGCCGCTGGTTGCGTAACCCGGAATACTTGAATCAGATTATCCATACTTGGTATCGGGGTAACGAAGGAGGCCCGATGGCCAAAATGACCAAGTTTAGCTCGTGGAATGCGGATGCGGTACTGGGACGTTACATGGTCGATGGAAACAAGGAATTCTTGTTGGATATGGTAAAGGATTTGGAAGCGGAATATGCCCGTTGGGAAAAGACAAACCGCCTGTCCAATGGACTTTACTGGCAGGGAGATGTGCAGGATGGCATGGAGGAATCTATCAGTGGAGGTCGTCGTAAGCAATATGCCCGTCCTACTATCAACAGTTATATGTATGGCAACGCAAAGCGCTCTCTCTTATCGGCATCATGACAGGAGATGAGGGCATGGCCATGAAATATGGATTGAAAGCCGACTCCATTAAAAACGTTGGTACAGGATAAGTTGTGGAACACAGACCACCATTTCTTTGAAACGATGCGTGGAGATGCGTCCGCCGAGGTACGCGAGGCTATCGGCTATATCCCTTGGTATTTCAATTTGCCGGATGCTTCTTCCCAATACGATGTGGCATGGAAGGAAGTGATGGACGAGAAAGGTTTTTCCGCACCTTACGGACTTACCACTGCCGAGCGCCGTCATCCTGAGTTCCGTACGCATGGCGTAGGTAAGTGTGAATGGGATGGGGCTATCTGGCCGTTTGCATCTGCACAGACTTTGACTGCAATGGCCAATTTCATGAATAATTATCCTCAGACTGTATTGACAGACAGCGTGTATTTCCATCAAATGGAACGCTATGTGGAGTCGCAACATCATCGTGGGCGTCCCTACATCGGCGAGTATCTGGATGAGGTAACCGGTTATTGGTTGAAAGGGGATCAGGAACGCAGCCGTTATTACAATCATTCTACTTTTAATGATTTGATGATTACCGGTTTGATAGGACTCCGTCCGCGCATGGATAACACAGTGGAGGTGAATCCGTTGATTCCCGAAGGAAAATGGGATTATTTCTGTTTGGATAATGTGTTGTATCATGGCCGTAACCTCACTATTTTGTGGGATAAGGACGGTAGCCGTTACCAGCGTGGAAAAGGTCTGCATATCTATGTGGATGGAAAGGAAGTAGGACATGCCGATACATTGACCCGTGTTCTTTGTGAGAATGTGCTATAATTTTGAATAAAGGGGATGTCTTAAGATAATAAATAGACTGTTGAAAGAAAAATGAATTACAGAAAATTCTTAATAGCCGCTTTGTTAGTTATGTCTTTCTCCGTGCAGGCGAAAGACATAACTATTACCCGCCTGACGTGTGAGATGCGCGAAGGAAGAGTGACCATCTCTGATGCCCCTCGTTTGGGATGGCAGATGAGTTCGCCGGAAAATGGCACGCGGCAGACTGCTTATGAGATAGAGGTTCGGGATGTATGGGCAGGAAAAGTAGTCTGGAACAGCGGCAAAGTAAAATCCGCTCGAAGCCAGTTGGTTTCCTGTGCGGATGCGGCCTTGGCGAAGGACAGGCATTATACTTGGCGTGTCCGTGTCTGGGATGAGGCTGATACGCCTTCGGCATGGAGTGCGCCCTCTGATTTCAGTATCCTGACTTCCGAAGCGGCTTTCGCCGGCAGTGAATGGATTGGGGCCATTACCCGTAAGGATGCCCGCATACCCGAAGGCCGGAAATATCATGGCAGTGAACTGAAAAAGCCTGAGGCAAAGGCCGCCTGGGCTGCTGTGGATACTTTGGCAAAGAAAAGTATTTATCTGCGTCGCGAGTTCCATGTGGCAAAGAAAGTGAAAGACGCCACAGCGTATGTATGTGGCTTGGGCTTTTATGAATTTTCGCTGAATGGAGAAAAAGTGGGAGACAGCGAATTTGCCCCCCTTTGGAGCGACTATGACAAAAGTGTCTATTATAATACTTATGATGTCACCTCGCAAGTGAAGAAAGGCGGTAACGCTATCGGAGTCCTGCTGGGAAATGGATTTTACAATGTGCAAGGCGGCCGCTATCGTAAACTGCAAATCAGTTTCGGCGCTCCCACGCTTCGTTTCCGGATGGTGGTGAATTATGAAGACGGAACCAGTGAAACGATTGTTTCCGGAAAGGACTGGAAGTACGATTTCAGTCCCGTACTGTTCAATTGCATCTATGGCGGAGAAGATTATGACGCTCGCCGTGAGCAGAAAGGCTGGAACATGTTCGGTTTTAAAGAGCAGGATTGGCGTCCTGTCGTGATTCAGGAAGCCCCCAAAGGGGTGCTTCGTCCGCAGATAGCGCAACCGGTGAAGATTATGGAGCGTTATGATATCCGGAAAATGACCAAGCTCACCGCTGAACAGATAACAGCTGCCTGCAAGTCAACCAAACGGACAGTAGATCCGTCTGCCTTTGTGCTGGATATGGGACAGAACCTGGCCGGTTTCCCCGAAATTACCGTCCGTGGAAGGAAAGGGCAGAAAATAACTCTGCTTGTATCCGAATCCCTGTCGGATGAAGGAGCTTGCAATCAGCGTCAGACCGGCAGACAACATTATTATGAATATACCCTGAAAGGGGAAGGAGTGGAAACTTGGCATCCTCGTTTTTCTTACTATGGTTTCCGGTATATTCAGGTGGAAGGCGCTGTGCTGAAAGGGCAAAAAAACACCTTGCATCTTCCGGTGATCCAGAAGATACAATCGTGCTTTGTTTATAATTCGGCTCCTAAGGTATCCACATTCCAATGTTCCAATCGTATATTCAATGAGGCCCATCGGCTGATAGAGAAGGCGGTGCGAAGTAATATGCAGTCCGTGTTTACCGATTGTCCTCATCGCGAGAAACTGGGTTGGTTGGAACAAGATCATTTGTGTGGTCCCGGTTTGCTTTACAATTATGATTTGACAGGCTTTCTTCCTCAGACTCTTCAGAACATAGCCGATGCACAGCATGCCAATGGCGCGGTTCCTACTACTGCTCCGGAATATGTGGTGTTCGAGGGTCCCGGTATGGATGCTTTTGCCGAATCTCCCGAATGGGGATGTACCTTTGTGGTATTGCCTTTCATGTATTATGAGACGTATGGGGATGATTCATTGATTAGAAAATACTATAACGGAATGCGCCGTTACATTGATTATATGACTACCCGTGCCAATGATGGAATCGTTTCTTTCGGACTGGGCGATTGGTATGATTATGGAGATTTCCGGGCCGGATTTTCTCGTAATACGCCTGTTCCTTTAGTAGCTACCGCCCATTATTATATGGTTGTTCGCTATTTGGTGGAGGCGGCACGTATGCTGGATAATAGGTATGATGTAGCATATTACACTCATTTGGGTGAAGAAATTAATAAAGCATTCCATCGGGAGTTTTATCATAAGGATACTCGTCAGTATGGTACGGGAAGTCAGTGCAGTAATGCCCTGCCGTTGTTTCTCGGAATGGTTCCTGCCGAAGATAAACAGGCGGTACTTGATAACTTGGTAGCGGATATAAAACGTCATGGTAACCGGCTGACTACTGGTGATGTGGGAAATCGTTATTTGTTCCAGACGCTAGCCCGTAACGGACTGAATGAGTTGATGTACACCATGCATAACCATGAAGAGGCCCCGGGGTATGGTTTCCAACTGAAATTTGGAGCTACCACGCTGACCGAGCAATGGGATCCGCGACAAGGTTCTTCGTGGAATCACTTTATGATGGGACAGATTGATGAATGGTTCTTCAACTCGCTGGCGGGTATCCGCACCGTTGAGGGAAAACCGGGAATGAAGGAAATAGAAATACGTCCCCGTCCGGTAGGCGATTTGACATACGTCCGGGCTTCGACTGAAACTCTCTATGGAAAGGTTGCAGTAGACTGGACACGCGAGAATGGAGTCTTTACATTGAAAGTAACGATACCTGTAGGGTGTACGGCACGCGTATTCCTTCCCAATGAGAAAGAGCCGAAGATAGTGGAAAGCGGAACTTATTCTTTTAAGAAATAAACGCAGCTTTCATAGGAAAAGCCCCCTGGGGGTGTTTGGTAAAACTAAAATCAATTAATGAACGATATGAATAAACGTACCTTTTTAAGTCTGTTGTTATGTGTTTGCAGTTTGTCTTTTCTGCATGCCGAGCGTGTGGATATGCAGCAAGCCGGTGCCGATATACAAGGCCGGAAATTAAACACGACATTGATTAATTTTACCATCGACCGCTTGAATGCCAATGGTGGCGGAACACTCTTTTTCCCCGCAGGAACTTATCTCACCGGTTCCATCCACATGAAAAGTAATATTACATTAGAATTGGAAGCAGGAGCCACCTTGAAATTCTCGGAGAACTTTGACGACTTCCTCCCTTATGTGGAAGTGCGTCACGAGGGAATCATGATGAAAAGTTTCCAACCGTTGATTTACGCCGTGGATGCAGAAAATATTACCATCAAGGGAGAAGGAACTCTGGATGGACAGGGTAAGGCATGGTGGACTGAATTTTTCCGTGTACTGGTAGACCTTAGAGATAACGGCAAGAGAAACATCAACAAGTACCAGCCCATGTTCGAGAAGGAAAACGACCTGAAAGCCCTTTACGCTGAAACCAATGAAGACTGGCATGGCACACTGGACCGTCGCTTTTTCCGTCCTCCTTTCATACATCCCATCCGTTGTAAGAATGTACGGGTAGAGGGCGTGAAGATTATCAACTCTCCCTTCTGGACTGTAAATCCTGAATTTTGCGACAATGTGACTATTAAAGGCATTACCATCCACAATGTGCCTTCCCCCAACACGGATGGCATCAACCCCGAGTCTTGTAAGAATGTACACATCAGCGACTGCCACATTTCGGTAGGCGATGACTGCATCACCATCAAATCCGGACGTGACTTGCAAGCGCGTAAACTGGGTGTTCCTTGCGAGAATATCACCATTACCAATTGCACCATGTTGAGCGGACACGGTGGTGTGGTTATCGGCAGCGAGATGAGTGGGGGAGTGAAGAAAGTGACCATCAGCAATTGTGTCTTTGATGGTACAGACCGAGGGATTCGTCTGAAATCCACTCGTGGCCGCGGAGGCATTGTGGAGGATATCCGTGTAAGCAATATTGTGATGAGTAATATCAAGAAAGAAGCTATTGTTCTCAATCTGAAATATAGCAAGATGCCTGCCGAACCGAAGAGTGACCGCACTCCGGAATTTCGTAACATCTATGTTTCGGGTGTGACGGTCCGTGATGTGAATACCCCCATTATGGTGGTGGGCCTGCCCGAAGCGCCTATTACCGGTATTGTGATGCGTGATGTGTATATTCAGAATGCCAAGCAACGCTGTGTCTTTGAAGATTGTAAGGACTTGGTGCTGGATGATGTGTATGTGGATGGTAAAGAAATAAAATAGACTGCCCGATGAAAAAACAGATGCTTTTGTGCATGGCGGCACTCTCTTTTTCCGCTGTGTCTGCACAAACTTATGAAACTCGGTTCGCACGTCCGTTATCCGATGTGTTGAATGACGTTGCCGCCCGTTTCCAGGTCCGCTTGAAGTATGATATTGATACGGTGGGGCGTATCCTTCCGTATGCCGATTTCCGTATCCGTCCCTATTCATTGGAAGAAACCCTGACTAATGTGCTTTCTCCTTTCGATTATAAATTCGTGAAGCAAAGTGATACCGTGTACAAGTTGAAACCATACGAGTATGCACGCCGCACGGATGTTGATGGAGAAAAAAATGTTGTCATATCTTAGTGGCTTGTATACTGATAAAGATCAGTGGGAACAGCGCAGGGAGATACTCCGAAAGGAAGTGCGCCAACGTCTGGGATTGGATGATATGCTGAAAGGAACAGTGAAGGATGCAAAGCCTATTCTCTCGAAAGTACGGAAATTCGATGGATATACCGTGCAGAATTTTGCATTGGAGACCTTGCCGGGGCTTTATGTTTGCGGTTCGGTTTATGCACCGCGTTCCAAAGGTAAACATGCACTTATTATTTGCCCCAATGGCCATTTTGGACAGGGACGTTACCGGAAGGACCAACAGCAACGTATGGCTACATTGGCGCGTATGGGGGCTATTTGTGTGGACTATGACTTGTATGGTTGGGGAGAATCCGCCTTGCAGGTGGGTGCGGAAGCGCACCATACCAGTGATGCGCACACCATTCAGGCTATGAACGGATTGCTGATACTGGATGATATGCTGGCAAACCGTAAAGATATAGATCCTGCACGCATCGGCGTGAACGGTGGTTCCGGCGGAGGAACGCAGACGGTGTTGCTTACCGTTTTGGACGACCGTTTTACAGCTGCTGCCCCTGTGGTCAGTCTGGCTTCTCACTTTGATGGCGGTTGCCCGTGTGAAAGTGGCAAGCCCATCCAGCTGGCAGGTGGAGGAACTTGCAATGCGGAACTGGCCGCCCTGTTTGCTCCGCGTCCCATGCTGGTGGTTTCCGACGGAGGAGACTGGACAGCCACGGTTCCTCGTTTGGAATATCCTTACTTGCAACGCATCTACGGTTTTTATGGTGCGACGGACAAGGTGAGCAATGTACATTTGCCGCAAGAACGTCATGATTTCGGTCCGAACAAGCGGAATGCGGTTTATGATTTCTTTATAAACGTGTTCGGCCTTGACCGGAGAATGCTGGATGAAAGTAAAGTAACCATTGAATCGGAAAACGCATTGAAGAGCTTTGGTGAGAAAGGTGAGAAACTGCCAGCCGGAGCCTTAAGATATAAAGAATGATTTTGTCGTTTATTTATTAGGTTAAGAGTTAGTGTAGAATCTCCCTCTTGCATAGCCTGTGAAGGTGAGCAAGGGGGAGTTTTTTTTAGGTATGGGGGTTAATACTTTTTGTCGGGTATATCAGGTCTTGTCATACGGACTGTTAAGTCTTTTTGTGCGGACTGTTACTATAGTCTTCGGCAGTGGACCGTACAGTCTGCTACAGTGGACTGTACGGTCTGCCGTAGTGAAACATACGGACTACTGTCGTAGTCTGTAAAAGGTAACCGTAAGAAATGCTTTAATGGTACTGAAAAAAAGACTTAATGGAGCTGAAGCGATGAATTAACTCTGCATTTATGTTATAATCATCTTTAATTCTCCATCCTTGTGGCGCTTTCGGTTGTTTTCTTGTTTATAGTTGCGGATTCAAACCGGTTTCTAAATCGGATTTCAGCCGGGTATAATGGAAAAAGCGGAGGTTATAATAAGATAATGCGTTTCTGTAATATGGCAGCAATCTGTTGTCTCAGTTGTGGGGCGCTGATGGGCTTGGCCATATAGCCGTCGAAGCCATTTTCCATAACCCGTTGTTCATCACTGGCATAGGCGAAAGCGGTAACGGCGATGATAGGCACATCCAAGGATAGCTTTCGTATTTCCCGGGTGGCCTCATAGCCATCCATCACCGGCATATTGATATCCATCAGAATTATCTGAGGATTATGGAGTTTATACAAATTGACCGCCTCTTTTCCATCCCAAGCATGAACCAGGTTATATTCTCGTTTCAAGATAGATTGGAACAGCCGGTAATTACTCTCATTGTCTTCGGCAACTAGAATGGTCAGCTTGTCTTTCTGCACGGAGATGGGCTGATGTTTGTCTTCCTTTTTGTTATCCGCATCAGCGGGCTGGTAGGGAATGGTGAACCAGAAAGTGGATCCTTTTCCTTCTTCAGATTCTACGCCGATGCGTCCTCCCATGTGCTCTACAATCGTCTGGCAAATGGATAATCCCAGTCCTGTACCCTGTACAAAAGAGTTCAGTTTGACGAAACGTCCGAATATGGAGTTCACTTTGTCGGCTGGAATGCCGCAACCGGTATCTTTAACATAGAAATAAAGTTCTCTGCCGCATAGTTTGTAGCCGAAGGTGATGCTTCCTTGTGAGGTAAACTTGCTGGCGTTGTTCAGCAAATTATTCAAAACTTGCATCAGGCGGTTCTTTTCTGTCTTTATGGGGCAAGAGGGAAGTCCTTTGTGTGCAATCAGTTGAATGCCGCTGGTTTCCGTCCGGTAACGGACCACGCTTTCTATTTCGGAAAGGATATCATTCAGTTCCACGTTGGAATAACTGAAATCCAGTGTGCCGGCCTCTATTTTTGATAAGTCCAGTATGTCGCTGATTAATTGCAGCAGTAACGTATTGTTACTTTCAATGATATTGATATATTCCTGCTTTTCCTGTTCCTCTTCTGCAGTAGCAAGGATGTTTGAGAAACCGATGATAGCATTTAGCGGAGTGCGTATTTCGTGGCTCATATTGGCAAGGAAAGCGGACTTCAGCCGGTTGGATTCTTCCGCGCGGTCCTTGGCTGAAAGCAGTTCGTTTTCCATTGTTTTCCGTTCGTTGATAATCAGTGAGGAACCGACTAAAGTCAGCGGCTTTCCGTTTTTGTCTCTTGTTTCTACGGCTGCTTGTGCTTCTACCCAGTCTATTTTCCAATGTTTTCCATCATTGGCCAGTACACGGTACTCTTCTTTCACTTTCTCTATTTTTCCGTCTGCCAGGTCGCGGTAGGCCTGTATCACGCGTGGACGGTCTTCTTTGATAATTTTGGCGAAATATTGTTTGTCCGATACGCTCAACTGATCTTCGCTGATGCTGCCCGGCATGGCTGCCATGGCAATGGGGCGGTTAAGGTCGCACAAGATGGTATGGTCTTTCAAGTTCCATTTCCAAGGTACAATGTTGGCTACTTCCAGTGCCATGGAAAGTTTATGGTTCGTGGCGCTTAGCATTTGCTGTGCATTGTGCAACTCGGTGCTGTCCATGCAGAACACATCGACCATATCCGGTTCAGTGGAGCAATTCAGGACAACATCATAGAAGGTGTTGACGGTTTTAAAATAATATGGGAATGTGATCGATTTCTTTTCTTTCAAGGTGATACTCATGAAATGGGTGAATTCCGGTAAAGATTCGGGAAAGATTTCGGAGGCCCTTTTCCCTATTATATCGGATTTTTTAAAAAACATCGTTCGAAATAACGGTTGACATCCTGATAAATGCTGTCTATAATATTTCCTTCTTTATCCCATATTACTTGTTCCTTCATGTAAAGAATCGGCATATTATCCACCAGGTTGATATATTGTGCGTTTGTTTCTATTTCATTTTGTTGGGCTCGTCTCAGGACTTTCAGCATCTGAATGCGTTTTTGTTGTGTTACAGCCATCAGTGCGAAGGCCATGAGCACAATCAGGATAAACCATTTGTATTTGTTCAGAAAGTGGACAGGCTTGTCATAGAAAATGGTGTCATCGGGGCATCGCTTGGGGTCGAGCCCTTTATTTATGAGTCTGGTATAGTTGAAGGTGGGGTGTGCTTCCTGAGGCTCATAGAAAGGAATGTCACTGGCTCTTTTTCCACCGAGGATGTCGTCAATTGTTTTCAATAATTGCTTGGTGAAGGCTTGTTCATTGTACATGTATCCTCCTACCATACCTCCGTCGTCCATACCTGCATAGCGGATGGTGAAAAGAGGGGCGGAGATGCTGGAAATGCTTCTGTAAGCGTTTATCAGAAAGCTGTCCGAGGTGAAGGATTCGGTGAACCAAGTGGATACCAGAAAGCCTGTAGTCTTGTCTGCCTTACGTACAGCATTATATAACTGGTGCAGAGTATTGGTGCGTGAAGAGATGTATTTATATTCCAGTTGCGGATATTTTGTTTGGATCAATTCCCGCAGTCGTTGGTCATATTCGGGATTGGGATAAATCCCGTCTCCCAAAAAGATGAGTCTTTTCATGCCGGGAATCATTTGCAGCATCAGTTCCACACTTTCTTCCAGATAGATAGGGGTATGCATGTAGGTGAAATTGTATTCTTGGGCCAGTTCGCTCATGTGTGTCTTTTCTTTGGGAGTGACTGTATCTCTCTGCCTGTAGAATATTTCAGGATACACATAGGGGTCTGCCCCGCAGACAATAGTAGGTACGGTACCCCATAAAGCTTGTATCTCTTCTCTGAAAATCAGACTCATGCTTCCTACAAATACCAATAGACGGGGAGGGGTGGAGCCATATCTTGAGGAAAGTGTTTCTGAAAACTTTTCTATTTTAGCAGAATCGCCTACCATGAATAAATTCAGATGTTCTATGTAGGCGTCTATATTTTTGGTTCCGGCTAGTTTATGGACAATGGGGGTGGTAATGCTGTTGCTCCATGGAGAAGATTCGTTATAGCTGTTTAAAATCAGCACATATTCTTCGTTCCCGGTACGATCCTGTGCATTGGCAGCTTCACAGGTGAATGAGAAGATGGTACATATATAGGTATATATCAGCAGCCATTGAATATAGCCTATACGGATTCTCCTACGATTTTTATCCATTATTGTTTTCTACTCTTCTTTAAATATATCGCTCTGATGCTTGTGATGAAACAAATGTACTATTAAATCAGGGAGTGGACGAAGAAAAATAAATGTTTAACAAATATTAAAAGAAACGCACTGAAGTGGGGAACTTCCTGTATGTCCAGGTGTGAACATTTTAAACGGGAACTTTGGCCAACTTATATGGCAATGATTTAAAATGCCGGTGAAAGGCAGGAAAAGAGGGAGGATGAGAAATATCTTTTGCGTTATCTCTTTTATATCTGAAGAGATAGCTTTATATTTATCCCCTCATCTTATTTTAAGGTAGTTATGGAATATCACTTAAGTACTAAATTGAATGGAAATATAGCAATGACTTCCTGTTTCCATGAAAACTCCTTTTTGCAACGTGACGGGAGTCTTTATAAATTTATATGGGTGCGGCATGGAACGCTGGATGTGGAAGTGGATCATGTGGTGATGCATCTGGAAAAAGAGGAAATGATTTCGCTCACTCCTTTGCATCATGTGCAGATAAGGGGAGTGGACGGTGAATACCTCACTTTTTTATTCAATAGTAACTTTTATTGTATTTACGGGCATGACAGCGAGGTGTCTTGTAACGGATTCCTGTTTAACGGTTCTTCCCGTGTCATGCGTTTGAAGCTTTCGCCTTCCCAGTCGGCCCGTCTTGACAGTATTGTCGATATTTTCAGAGGGGAGTGTGAAATACAAGACAACTTGCAGGAAGAAATGTTGCGTATTATTCTGAAACGTTTCATTATCACTTGTACCCGCATAGCCCGTGAAATGTTTGATGTAGACCCGGGGCGTGAGAACACGTTTGATGTGATTCGTCAGTTTTATGTGCTGGTTGACAGTCATTTTAAGGAGAAGAAGCAAGTGCAGGATTATGCTGATATGTTGTGTCGTTCTCCCAAGACCATTTCCAATCTCTTTTCCCTTTACAGGCTTTCTTCTCCTTTGCGTGTCATTCATGAACGCGTGGATGCGGAAGCCAAGCGCCTGTTGCTTTATACGGGCAAGAGTGCGAAGGAAATCAGTGAGATTCTGGGATTTGAGGATTTGGCTACATTTAGCCGGTTCTTTAAGAAAATGAACAAGGAGAGCCTTTCGGAATACCGGAAAAGAGAGAAACGGGAATAATTGCCAACCTATATGGGGGAATTGCCATTTACTGGAGAGGGAAAACTGCCGACCTTTGCACCAGGAAGTTAAATCTTTTAATAATGAAAGCAATGATGACAAAATTAAAATCTCTGTTTGTTGCGTTTTTAACAATAGCAGCATCTGCCCAAAAACTGGGTATCAATCTTATCCGTGTGGCAATCCTTGTAATTTTTGTATGGATTGGCGGTCTGAAATTCTGGAATTATGAAGCCGAAGGAATTGTGCCTTTTGTGGCGAACAGTCCCTTTTATGAGTTTCTTTTATACCAAGGACGCTCCTGAATATAAAGAATATAAGCTGAAAGAAGGCGAATTCGATGAAGCGAAGCACCAGTGGCATGAAGAGAACAATACTTATGGGTTTTCTCATGGATTGGGTATTTTGATTATGGGAATCGGTATCTTGACGTTTTTTTAGGTATCTTCTCTCCAAAAATCGGTTTGGTAGGGGCCGGACTGGCTATTGTCATGACACTGGGCACTTTGTCTTTCCTTGTGACAACGCCTGAGGTGTGGGTCCCCGATTTGGGAAGTGGCGAACAGGGGTTCCCTCTGCTGACGGGCGCCGGCCGTCTGGTCATTAAAGATACTGCTATTTTGGCAGGAGCTGTTGTTGTTCTTTCGGATAGTGCGAGAAGGGTATTGAACCAGTTGAAAAAGTAAAGTTAGAAAGACCGGTCACGGACATGCCCTTTTATAGGGGTGTATATGGATGTATTTCAGCGGGAGGCAAGTATTTCCTGCAAGACATAACTATCTATGAGGCAAGTTGTATCCTGTGTCATCTTGCTGTCTGTCAGCTATTGATAATGAATGCAAATTTGGCAGATTCTGCGGTTAACCCCTGTTAAGTGCTTATCTATCTGTGTTAAAAGAGGAAAAAAATCTCTGACAAACGGTACAACCGTACAATATTTGTCATTACATTAGCGTCAGAAATGTTAAACCAAACTTGAAATTAACAAATTAATAGATATTAAGTTATGAAACAAGCAACTAAAATGGTACTAGGCGCAGCAGCAATTGTAGCAGTCAGCGCAGGTGTAGCAGGAGTAACGACTTATTCTATGTTGAAACCCGAGCCAAACAAAAGCGTGGCCTTTAATGATGTGTTCCAACAAAATCCGAATACAAGACTTGCCGCGCTGGACGCCACCCAAATGCAACCGGTGGATTTGACTCAGGCAGCGGAAAATTCAGTGCATGCAGTAGTTCATATAAAGTCAACTCAAGAATCAAAAACTCAGACAGTTACCGTTCGTGATCCGTTCTATGATTTCTTTGGTGATATTTTTGGGAATGGCAGAGGCGGCGGTCAGCAGCGTCAGGTGCAGACTCCTGAAAGAGTGGGATTTGGTTCCGGAGTGATCATCTCGAAAGATGGATATATTGTAACGAATAACCATGTAATTGATAATGCTGATGTGATCAGTGTCAAACTGAATGACGGACGTGAATATAAAGGACGTGTAATCGGCACAGATCCCAGCACGGATTTAGCGTTGGTTAAAATTGAAGCGGATGAACTTCCCACTATTCCCGTAGGCGATTCGGAGGCTTTGAAAGTGGGCGAGTGGGTATTGGCTGTAGGTAATCCGTTTAATATGACATCTACAGTAACCGCCGGTATTGTGAGTGCCAAGGCACGTTCTTTGGGCGTATATAATCAAGGTGTGGAATCATTCATCCAGACGGATGCAGCTATTAACCAAGGTAACAGTGGTGGGGCATTGGTCAATGCAAAAGGAGAGTTGGTAGGTATCAACTCGGTGCTTTATTCACCGACAGGAGCTTATTCCGGATACGGTTTTGCCATCCCTACCAGTATTATGAAAAAGGTAATAGCCGATTTGAAAGAATACGGAACCGTTCAGCGTGCGGTATTGGGTATCAAGGGTACTCCGATTAATGATGACCAGCAGATGATGCCGGAAGAAATCAAGAAGAAAGTGAAGGAACTGGGTGCTACCGATGGTGTGCTGATAGCTGAGGTGATTGATGGAGGTTCTGCGGCCGGTAACTTGGAAGTGGACGATGTCATTATCGGTATTGACGGAAAACGTGTGAAGAACTTTGCAGAGTTGCAGGAAGGGTTGGCTAAACACCGTCCGGGTGACAAAGTAACCGTCAAGGTGTTGCGTGACAAGAAAGAAAAGGATATCGAGATGACTTTGAAAAATGCACAGGGAACAACGAAAGTGGTGAAGAGTGCGGGCATGGATATCTTGGGCGCAGCGTTCCGTGAAGTTCCTCAGGAATTGAAGAGACAATTGAACTTGGGATATGGTGTGGAAGTCACAGGTGTGACAGACGGTAAAATGAAAGCTGCCGGTATCCGTAAAGGCTTCATCATCCTGAAGGCAAATGGACAACCTGTCAAATCAGTAAATGATTTGGAAGATGTGCTGAAAGCTGCTACCCAGTCACCGGATCAGGTATTGTTCTTGAGCGGTATGTTCCCGTCAGGTAAACGTGCGAACTATGCAGTAGATTTGATACAGGAATAAGGATATTTTTAAGGTAGAAAGTTTCAATAGGTAAAGTTTAGAGGATGCACGGTAAGGGACACTTCCGTGCATCCTGATTTTATAGTCAAACAGGATTGATATGCTGGAAAGAAGCATTGTAAACGGAATTTCGGGGATGATGGGAACACAAGTTTGATTTTTAGTATGTTTTTATCCGATAGTAGAGTCGTGTAACTATTAATTTGCGTCATAGGTGTTTGCGTTCCCGTCCGGCCGGAAAACGGAGGACATAAATCAATTCTGTTTCACGATAAGATAAGAGCTGTTGACAGGATCCATCCTTACGCTATATCATGGAATAATCTCTATTAAGTAAGCTGATAAGATCAATAAAGAGAAAGATATAACCCTATTTTCGCAAAATATTTAGGAAAAGAAGGACAAAGATAGTCTTTTTTGATTTATTAGCTAATATTTTTCAAACAAAAATGGATGTATTCCATTTAATGTTGTAAATTTGCATCCCAAATTTGTTTTATAGAGAATGAGACAATTAAAGATTACCAAAAGTATCACTAACCGAGAGAGCGCATCTCTGGATAAGTATTTACAGGAAATAGGCCGTGAAGACCTGATTACTGTAGAGGAAGAGGTAGAGCTCGCTCAGCGTATCCGTAAAGGCGACCGGGTAGCATTGGAAAAACTGACACGTGCCAACTTGCGTTTCGTCGTGTCTGTAGCCAAGCAGTATCAAAATCAGGGGTTAAGTCTTCCTGACTTGATTAATGAAGGCAACCTGGGATTGATTAAAGCAGCTGAAAAGTTCGATGAGACCCGAGCTTCAAGTTTATCAGTTACGCCGTATGGTGGATTCGTCAGTCTATTCTCCAGGCATTGGCAGAACAGTCACGTATTGTCCGTTTGCCGTTGAATCAGGTAGGCTCGTTGAACAAGATCAGCAAAGCCTTCTCTAAATTCGAACAGGAAAACGAGCGTCGTCCTTCTCCGGAAGAACTGGCCGATGAACTGGAAATACCTGTAGACAAAATCTCGGACACGTTGAAGGTTTCAGGACGCCACATTTCTGTAGACGCTCCTTTTGTGGAAGGAGAAGACAACAGTTTGTTGGATGTGCTTGTGAACGACGACTCGCCTATGGCAGACCGTTCCTTGGTTAATGAGTCACTTGCGAGGGAAATTGATAGAGCACTCTCTACGCTGACCGAAAGGGAGAAGGATATTATCCAGATGTTTTTCGGTATTAATACGCAGGAAATGACGTTGGAAGAAATCGGCGATAAATTCGGCCTCACTCGTGAGCGCGTACGCCAGATTAAAGAGAAAGCCATTAGAAGATTGAGACAAAATTCGCGTAGCAAGCTGCTTAAGTCTTATTTAGGGTAAGAAAGATTCGGTTTCCGAAAAGAAAACAAAGCACAAGATGGAAGGTTACTCCCGTCTTGTGCTTTTGTTCATAATATACCAATAATGCCCATTGGCTGCGCTATGTGCCACATGGTAATGGGCACATCAGCAAATTATTATAGTTAATTAATCTATTACTTTTTCGTATTTGTCCGTAAATAACTATTTTTGTCCTCTAATAAAATTATAAAATTAGAATTATGAAATCCATAAAGATTCTGTGCTCTTTATTATTGGTACTGATGGTATGCTCGGCATTCTCATTGAAAGGAAGTAAAGGTAAATCCGTTTATATAGTAGGTGTATCCGCATCGTTTACAGATTCATTGGTTTATTTCACGGAAATCCAATTGCTGGACAGTGTAAGGCTGGATAAGAATAAGATGTTGCCGGAGCGCTCACAATACAGTTATCAGCTGAAAAATTATTTGGAAAACGAGGAAGGGCTGACGAACCGCACTTGCTTTGTTTATTTCTCGAACAGCAGAAAGAAACTGCAGAAGACCATCAATAAGATGAAGATCAAGTATCAAAAAGGAAAGACCTTGCTGATTCGCGAAGTGAACCCCAATGCATTCAAGTTCAAGAAACCGGAAGAGTGATCCTTTTCTTATGAAAAAGATTCTATTTATATTTTTAACAGCCTGCTTTTTCTTCTCTTGCGAGAAGGAAACAATCGTGATTCCTCAGCAACATGCCGGAAGAACGGTCCTGGCTTTCTTTTGGGCGGATAACAGCTTGAATTCCAATTTGCGTAATAATATTCGGACGATGATGCAGGGGCTTCAGGCTATGAAGGATTCGGCTGCTTTGTTGGTATATTGGGATGGTGAGGCTTCGGATATCAGTTGGCCGGAGCCTTGTATCGTTGAATATGTGACTAATGGTCAAGGGAGGATCAACAGTATGTCCAAAGAAGCGGTCAATGCGATGATCGCGGATCAGGACATGTCGGTTCACGACTTGATAAGTATTGGCAATATCAGAAAAAAATATTCCCCTCAGACATCGACGGAGAAAACCGTCATGCAGACAGTGATAGGTGATATGATGAGTGTTTATCCGTCGGAAAGTTATGGAATAATCTTTGGTTCTCACGGTTCAGGATGGTTGCCCACTATTACCGGCACCCGTTCTATAGGTCAAGATGGCGGCCGGTATTCCAGTGACACAGCGTTGATACCGGAATTGGCGGAAGTGCTGCGTACGGTAAATCCTCAAAAGTTTGATTTTGTCTTGTTTGATGCGTGTATGATGGGGTGTGCCGAAGTGTATTATGAGCTGAAGGATGCTGCCAAATATTGCATCGCTTCTGTACTTGATATACCGGCAGCCGGATTTCCTTATGCAAGTGTGATGCCTTATTTGTATGAAAATGCGATCAAGGAGTATTTGAAGCCAATCTGTAAAGATTATATAGATTATTATAACTATAATGGTTGGGGAACCATTTCGGCAGTGGATTGCAATCAGATGGAAGGTTTGGCGGAAGCGGTCAGAAGTGTGATTTTGTCCAATCAGGATAGCCTGAAGAACGTGGATATAGCTGATTTGCAGCAATATGGCAAAGGCAGCAGCAACTTCAAAGGATATGCCTATGATATGTTACAGTTTATTGAAAAATTGTGTGGAGGAATGGCTCCAGACGATTTTACGCAACAATTAAAGAAGACGGTCATTTATACAGATTATACTCATGATCCCACCTCATCCTTGTACAGAATAGATGGGGATAACTACAGTGGAATGGGTATGTATATCCCCAATTCATTCACCACTCCCAAATATTTGCTTTGGAACAATTATTTCAAGTCTTCCATAGCGTGGTATCATGCATCCGGATGGGCTGAAACGGAATCTATTTGGGGGAATTGAAGGAGAATGCAGCCAGTTGCTTTTTACTTGATCCCGAATAATAGATATAGCGGATGGAAGTACCGAATTTCCGGTATTCTTCCATTTCCACCGAGTTGTCTACTGCATTCTGCAGGGCTTGTTTAAAGGCGGCATAATGGGTGTTCATATAAGTGGCGTTGTCCAGTTCTCCTGTAACACTGTAGAAATAGCTCACACTATTATCTTTCTCATTATAACGGGTGCTGTCCAGTGTAATCGTTTCGTTCATACGTGTGGGGCAGGACCGGTTGGTCTTTTCGGCTGTCTGTTTGAATTTACGGACTTGTGAACGGTGGTTATTATTACATCCTGCCAAAGTAAGGATGCCTAGGGCCGCTATTATAACTGTTTCTCTTTTCATTATAAATCGGTATTTTGAAGCGAAAGTAAACTATAAGTTTGAACAAAGCAAATGGATTTTTGTTTTTTATTAGTAAGTTTGTGCAAACAAAAAAAGTAAAACATGTCTCGCATTATAGATGAATTAAAACGTACGGACCACAAGCGTTATCTGGGTGGTCTTGATTTCTTTAAATATATTGGTCCCGGATTACTGGTTACTGTAGGTTTTATTGATCCGGGAAACTGGGCCTCGAATTTTGCAGCCGGTTCCGAATTTGGTTACGCGTTGTTGTGGGTGGTGACCCTGTCTACCATTATGTTGATTGTGTTGCAGCACAATGTGGCCCACCTGGGCATTGTGACGGGATTGTGCCTGAGTGAAGCAGCCACGCAGTATTGTCCCAAGTGGATATCCCGTCCCATTTTGGGCAGCGCGGTACTGGCCTCCATATCCACTTCGCTGGCGGAGATATTGGGAGGAGCCATTGCCTTGCAGATGCTTTTAGGAATTCCCATAGCCTGGGGATCTGTTCTTACTACGATGTTTGTCGTCATTATGCTTTTTTCCAATTCATATAAAAAGATAGAAAGAGCCATCATTGCTTTTGTATCCGTAATCGGCCTTTCGTTTCTGTATGAGTTGTTTTTGGTAGATATTGACTGGCCTGTGGCGGTCCGTTCCTGGGTGGTTCCCGACATACCCCAAGGCAGTATGCTGATTATCATGAGTGTGCTTGGGGCAGTGGTTATGCCGCATAATCTTTTCTTGCATTCAGAGGTGATACAGAGCCACGAGTACAACAAGCAGGACGAGAGTTCCATTCGTAAAGTATTGAAATATGAGTTCTATGATACTTTGTTCTCCATGATTGTGGGATGGGCTATCAATAGTGCCATGATCTTACTGGCAGCCGCTACTTTCTTCCGTACCCGGACTCCGGTGGAAGAGTTGCAGCAGGCGAAGTCGTTGCTTGACCCATTGCTGGGCAGCCATGCCGGAATCATTTTTGCCCTGGCATTGCTGATGGCGGGGATTTCCTCCACCATAACCAGTGGCATGGCGGCAGGTTCTATCTTTGCGGGTATTTTCGGTGAATCTTATCATATCAAGGATATTCACTCCAAGGTAGGTATTTTGATTTCTTTGGGGATAGCATTGGTTCTTATTTTCTTTATTGAGAATCCCTTTTACGGACTTATCATCTCTCAGATGATTCTGAGTATCCAGCTGCCTTTCACGGTGTTCCTGCAAGTAGGACTGACCTCTTCCAAACGGGTGATGGGCAAATATGCCAACTCCCGGTGGAGTTCATTCGTGCTTTATACCATTGCGGTGATTGTCTCCGCATTGAATATCATGCTGTTGCTCAGTTGAATAATGTGCGAATTTGCCCATGTGCCAATTGCCATGCGGGACCATAGCGCAGCACGTGGGCACATGGGCAAATTTTTTATTTCGTTTTGCTTTCCGAGATAATCAGCAGTTTGTCACCGGCATGCAGTTGCAGAGAGCCATTGGGGATCATGAATTCGTTCCCCCTTTTTACCAGCATCACCAGCATACCTTTAGGCAGATTCATATCCATCAGCCTGTCTCCCTTTGCCAGCATTTCCTCCGTCAGTACGATATCGCGGAGGTCTGTATTGATTTCCTCCGGTATCTCTACTCCGAAATCATTTCCTGTTTTTTCCAGTGGTGTATCCAGATGGAGTAATTTGGCCATCCATGAAATGGTCGTTCCCTGAACCACTAAAGACAATATGGTAATGAAAAATACGATATTGAAAATCTGGGTAGATCCCGGCACATCAGCCACTACCGGATAAGTGGCGAATATGATAGGTACTGCTCCGCGTAATCCCACCCAGGAAATAAACAGCCGTGAGCTGATGTTCATCTTTTTAAAGGGAAGAAGACAGAGCAGGACACTGAGCGGGCGGGCGAGTACAATCATGAAAATGCCGATCAAGGTTGCCGGTATGGCGATGGACAACATTTCATGGGGATTCACCAGCAATCCCAGGCTCAGGAACATGATAATTTGGAAGAGCCAGGTCATGCCGTTCATAAAAGTAGCGATCTCCTTACGGTTTACAATGCGTGCGTTACCCACCATCATTCCTGCTATATAGACAGCCAGATAGCCGTTTCCTTTACACAGGTCGGTCATGGTGAATGTGAAGAAAATAAAGCTCAGCAGCAAGATAGGATAGAGCGACTGGTTCTTCAAGTCAATCTTGTTGATGATTACTACCGCCAGTTTTCCCAGCAGGAATCCTGAGGCGCCACCCACAGCAAACTGAATCAGGAATGAAATCAGAATATCGTCTGCCCCCATGCCTGCCGATGTGATGAATTGTATCAGGACGATGGTGAGCATATACGCCATAGGGTCATTACTTCCGCTTTCCAGTTCCAGCATCGGGCGGAGGTTATGTTTCAGGTTCATGCTTTGCGAGCGCAGGATATTGAACACGGAAGCAGAGTCCGTAGAGGACATGGTAGCCGCCAGCAACATGGCCGTCATCAGGGACATGGTAATGCTGACATTCGAGAACCCGGAAATCCAATAAATAAAGAATCCGGTGAAAATAGTAGTAAGCAACACCCCGAAGGTGGAAAGCAGTATGCCTTGTGGCAATACAGGCTTGATATCCGAATATTTGGTATCCATACCCCCTGAGAACAGAATGATGCTAAGGGCCATCATGCCGATGAACTGTGCCTCGCCCGCATCATGGAATTGGAGTCCCAGGCCGTCGCTTCCGAACAGCATGCCGACCAATAAAAAAACAAGTAACGTAGGGATTCCGAACCGGTAGCCGGTCTTGCTCACTACAATACTTACGAACAATAGGATAGAACCTATCAAGAGAATGTTTTCTGCATTAAATATCATACTTCTGTGATCTTGTTTAATTTTTTAATATGATGTGCCAGCATCAGGCAGGCTGTGATAAATGCTAAAAGATCAGATACAGGCATACTGAGCCAAATGCCGTTCAGTCCCCACCAATGAGGCAGCAACAGCAGGCAGGGCAATAAATACAACAGTTGGCGGGACAAGGAGAGGAAGATAGAAATTTTCGCTTTCCCGATAGATTGGAAGAAACTGGAAATCACAATTTGTATTCCCACGAAAGGAAACATCAGGACTCCGATTTGCAACCCAGTGCGTGCCAATGCTGTAAGTTCTTTATCGTCTGTAAACATATTAACAACCAAATTAGGGAAAAGTTCGCTGAAAACAAATCCCAGCGAAGTGATGCACCCCCCTGCAATCATGCAATATTTCAACGTCTGCTTCACCCGGCCGAATTTGTGTGCCCCATGATTATAGCCCACAATCGGTTGCATCCCCATAGTCAGTCCCATGATAACCATTACAAACAACATCAGCAGACGGTTTAATATGCCGTATGCTCCGATAGCCAGATCGCCCCCGTAGAGCAGCAGGCTCTTGTTGAATATAATGACAATGGCCGAAGCGCAGACATTCATCAGGAACGGCGACATGCCGATACTGAAAATATTCTCTACGATCCGTTTCCTTAATTTGAATATCCCTTTCTTGAAACGGATATAACTTTTTCCTGCATGAAATGGCTCAGCACCCATATCATGCCGGCAAACTGTGAAAGGATGGTTGCCGTGGCTGCTCCGCGGATTCCCCAGCCGAGCCAGAATATAAAGACAGGAGCCAAAATGATGTTGCACCCCACTGTCAGCATGGAGGACAGCATCGCTTTTCGGGGATAACCGGTGGCACGCATGATATTGTTCAGCCCGATCATTACATAGGTGACAGGACTTCCTATTAATATAATCTGCATAAAGTCGCGGGCGTATGGCAACGTGTCATGGCTTGCCCCGAAGAAGAACAGAATCTGGTCTAGAAACAGCAAGGTGATGCCTCCGTAGAAAATAGAATTTATCACACAGAGCACCGTTACGTTTCCCAGCACCTTCTCGGCGCCGTCCGTATCCTTCTGCCCCAGGCGGATAGAAGAAATGGTAGCGCCACCCACCCCGACCAGTGTACAGAACGCCACCAGCAGGTTCATCAGCGGAAAAGAAATAGCCAAGCCCGATATGGCCATGGCGCCGACACCGTGCCCGATAAATACGCTATCAATAATATTATACAGTGACGTCAGTGTCATTCCGATGATAGCAGGGATAGAGTACTCTAAAAGCAGCTTTCCTACCTTTTCTGTACCCAGTATGTGCGGGTTGTTTTCTTTCATTCGCGTTTTTTATTTATTTTTAAGCTTTGCAAAGTTTAGGAATATGGAGGATTATTCAGACCTTTGCGGCGTTAAATCAAACTAAAAGTAATATGAATTCAACAAAAAGCATTGCAGCTTTATTCGATTTTGACGGGGTGGTGGTAGATACGGAACCTCAGTATAGTATATTCTGGAATGAACAAGGACGGAAATACCATCCTGAGATACCCGAGTTCGGCCGGATGATAAAAGGGCAGACATTGACACAAATTTATAACAAATATTTCGCTGGAATGGAAGACGTTCAGCGTGAAATTACAGAAGATTTGAACAAATTTGAAGAAAATATGTTATTTAATTATATCCCGGGCGTAGAGGGCTTTATGAAGGAGCTGAGAGCCAACGGGGTAAAGATAGCGATAGTCACAAGCTCAAATGAAATGAAGATGAACAACGCATATAAAGCACATCCGGAACTGAAACAAAGTGTGGACCGTATCCTCACAGCCGAAATGTTCACTCGTTCCAAACCAGACCCCGAATGTTTCTTATTAGGAGCCACAGTCTTTGATACCGTGCCCGAGAACTGCGTGGTTTTCGAGGATTCATTTCACGGGCTTGAGGCAGGAAATCGGGCAGGAATGACCGTGATAGGATTGGCTACTACCAACCCTGAAGAGCAGATACGCGATAAGGCGAAGGCTGTTATTCAGGACTTTAATGGATTTAGTTTCGAAAAAATGAAGGATATAATGAGGTAATGTCAACTAAAACATCTACCTTTGCAGCCGTTTTTTATAAATTAAAGTAAATATGGCAGGATATATTTCAGGCGATACACGCAAAGTAACGACACACCGTTTGGTGGAAATGAAGCAGAGAGGCGAGAAGATTTCTATGCTTACTTCGTATGATTACACGACAGCGCAGATTGTAGACGGCGCAGGCATCGACGTCATACTGGTAGGAGACTCCGCTTCGAATGTCATGGCGGGAAATGTGACCACACTTCCCATCACCCTTGACCAGATGATTTATCACGGGAAATCCGTGGTTCGTGGAGTGAAACGCGCGCTCGTTGTGGTCGATTTGCCTTTCGGTACTTACCAGACTTCCGAGTACGAAGCGGTGACCAATGCGATCAAAGTGATGAAGATCACACATGCCGATGCATTGAAGCTGGAAGGTGGCGTAGAAATCATTGATGCGGTAAAGAAAATCATCGCTGCGGGTATTCCCATCATGGGACATTTGGGACTGATGCCGCAGTCTATCAATAAATACGGAACTTATACTGTACGTGCCAAGGACGAGGAAGAGGCCGAAAAGCTGCTGAGTGACGCGCATCTGCTGGAAGAGGCGGGATGTTTTGCGTTGGTGCTCGAAAAAATCCCCGCATCATTGGCGGAACGCGTGGCCAAGGAACTGACTATCCCCGTTATCGGCATCGGAGCCGGAGGCGCTGTGGACGGACAGGTGCTGGTTGTATCCGACATGCTGGGTATGACCAACGGTTTCAGTCCCCGTTTCCTCCGTCGTTATGCCGATTTGCATACTGTTATGACAGGAGCTATACAGCAATACGTGGATGATGTGAAAAAAGGTGATTTCCCTAACGAAGACGAACAATATTAACAAAGTTTCTGCTGATATGTATGATGACTTCTTCTTTCCGTATGAGAAAGCAAAACTGTGGACCGGGAATATGGTTCTGCTATCCCTTTCGAACTTTTTGCTTTATGCCTCGCTATACATGATGCTTCCCGCACTGCCTTTATGGATGGTGCGGCACTGGTATTGCAGCTATGCGGAAGCAGGAGCGGCTGTGGCTGTTTTCGGACTGGCCATGTTTCTTCCGGGAGCGTTCAACAGCTATCTTATCGATACGTTCAAGCGTAAAAGTGTTTGTCTGGTCGCGATGCTTCTGTTCGTGGCGTCCAGCCTGCTGTATCCATACGTTGCGACTGTAGGGTTCATAGCCTTGGTCCGGGCTGTCCAGGGGGGGCTGTTCAGTGTCATTACCATGACTACGGGTAGCACGCTGGTGATTGACGTCACCGCCTCACGCCGCCGCACGGATGCGAATATCGCCTTTTCGTGGGTGGGGCGTTTTGGAATGGTGGCAGGTCTTGCGTTGGGAATTTACATTTATCCTTACTGGAATTTTCACCATGTTGTTTATACCTGTGTCGCTTTGGGCACACTGGCTTTGCTTCTGATTCTGGCGGTGGATGTCCCTTTCCGTGCTCCGCTGCGCACCTCATGGTTCTCGTTGGACCGTTTTCTGTTGCCTCGTACTCTGTGGCCGGCACTGAATATGATGATGCTTTCCGCTGTTTTCGGCATTTTGATAGCACACATTTACAATGAGTTGTTTTACATTTGCATCCTGATCGGTTTTATCATCTCCCTGTTGCTTTTGCGTTATGTGCTTTCCTATGCTTCCGGCCGTTCGGAGGTGGAGCTGGGGCAGGCCGCGATGATAGGCGGACTGTTGTTGCTTGCTTTTTCCAACAGCTTGATGAACAGTTATATAGCCGGTGTATTGCTGGGCACGGGGATCGGTACTACCGTGTCACGTTTTTTTTTATAAAGATGATTAGTCTGCCGATGCATTGCGAACGGGGTACGGGAAACAATACTTATCAGCTGATGTGGGAAGTAGGTATGCTGAGTGGTTTTCTGTTTGAGAATATGTGGACCGAAAGTCATCCTGATACTATTTATTGGATATGTATCGGTATCTGTGTCACTCTTTTGCTGATGTATGAGTTCTTTACACATCCGTGGTATTACAGAAAAATGGAGGAAAAACAGTAGGATGATGATTTCAAATGTTGGTTTATCCAGCTGTCGGAGTAAAAATATAGCAACTTAAATAAATTAATAATATAAAGAATATGGCAGACGACAAAAAGATTATCTTTTCGATGGTAGGCGTAAGCAAAGCCTTCCAGGCGAACAAACAGGTATTGAAAGACATCTACCTATCCTTTTTTTACGGTGCTAAGATCGGTATCATCGGTCTGAACGGTTCAGGTAAGTCAACGCTGATGAAAATCATCGCCGGACTGGAGAAAAGTTATCAGGGAGAAGTGGTGTTCTCGCCGGGCTACTCTGTAGGCTATCTGGCACAGGAACCGCATCTGGATAATGAAAAGACAGTGAAAGAGGTAGTGATGGAAGGTGTGCAGAGCATTGTGGACACTTTGGCGGAATACGAAGAAATAAACAACAAGTTCGGGCTTCCCGAATACTATGAGGACCCAGAGAAGATGGATGCACTCTTTGCCCGTCAGGCTGAGTTGCAGGACATCATTGACGCTACGGACGCATGGAATCTGGACAGCAAACTGGAACGCGCCATGGATGCGTTGCGCTGTCCGCCCGAAGACCAGCCGGTGAAGAACCTCTCGGGAGGTGAGCGTCGCCGTGTGGCCTTGTGCCGCCTGCTGTTGCAGAAGCCGGATATCCTGTTGCTGGACGAGCCTACCAACCACTTGGACGCGGAAAGTATCGACTGGCTGGAACAGCATTTGCAGCAATATGAAGGTACGGTGATTGCCGTAACCCACGACCGTTACTTCCTGGACCACGTAGCCGGATGGATTCTGGAACTGGACCGTGGCGAAGGAATTCCCTGGAAGGGAAATTACTCCAGTTGGCTGGAACAGAAGACCAAACGTATGGAGATGGAAGAGAAAGTGGCAAGCAAACGCCGCAAGACCTTGGAACGCGAGCTGGACTGGGTGCGCATGGCTCCCAAAGCCCGTCAGGCGAAAGGAAAGGCCCGTCTGAACTCTTATGACAAGCTGCTGAACGAGGATGTGAAGGAAAAGGAAGAGAAACTGGAAATCTTTATTCCGAACGGTCCCCGTCTGGGCAACAAGGTGATTGAGGCCAAAGGAGTGGCGAAAGCTTACGGTGACAAGCTGTTGTTCGATAACCTGAATTTCATGCTGCCCCCTAACGGCATTGTCGGCGTAATCGGTCCTAACGGCGCCGGTAAGACTACTTTGTTCCGCTTGATTATGGGACTGGAAACCGTAGATAAAGGTACTTTCGAGGTAGGAGAGACCGTGAAACTGGCATACGTAGACCAGCAGCATAAGGATATTGACCCGGAAAAATCCGTTTATCAGGTAATCAGCGGTGGAAACGAGCTGATCCGTCTGGGCAACAGGGATATCAACGCGCGTGCTTACCTCAGCCGTTTCAATTTCTCGGGAGCCGATCAGGAGAAACTTTGCGGAATGCTTTCGGGTGGTGAGCGCAACCGCCTGCATCTGGCTATGGCACTGAAGGAAGAAGGCAACGTGCTGCTGCTGGACGAGCCTACCAATGATATTGACGTGAACACGCTGCGCGCGCTGGAGGAAGGTCTGGACGATTTTGCAGGTTGTGCGGTGGTGATCAGCCACGACCGTTGGTTCCTGGACCGTATCTGTACCCATATCCTGGCTTTCGAAGGAAACAGCGAGGTATTCTTCTTTGAAGGATCTTATTCGGAATACGAAGAGAACAAGATGAAGCGTCTGGGCAATGAGGAGCCGAAACGGGTGCGCTACCGCAAGCTGATGGAAGACTGATGGGGGCCTCCCTGTCCTGATAAGGTCCAAACTAAAATGACCATTCCGAAAAGTAACAGATTGTAATTACAAGACCTGAAAGAGTCGTATCAAGCTCCGTTTTGAGTAATGATACGACTCTTTTTTTGCCTTTAAGGAGGTTCAAGTTTCAAATCAAAACCTCTTTCTTGGCTAGAATTAAGTTTTGAACCCTCTTGGGTTGTGTACTCTCTCTGGGGCGCGGATAGCGGAAGAAACCAGACCAGTCACTGTAAATTGTAACCGATTTGTAGCTTGTATATCGTTTCTATTAGCTATCTTTGCAACGCTTTTTAAGACATTTAATTA
>OIFH01000022.1_pt1 | contig 77921 bp, 74 predicted proteins | sample 1581951 | NCBI WGS metagenome assembly OIFH01 (sample SAMN04414075, study PRJEB24778) | human gut metagenome | material: faecal | host: Homo sapiens | reverse complement strand
TCTTTAACGGGTGCAGGGATTATGTTAACATGGTTCCTGACAAAATCACTTTGGCTGCCAGCCAATGTTAAATTCAAAACTAATTAATTAACAAAACTCGGTTTAGGGCACTGAAAAGTGCCCTTTCGAAGGGGGATGCCCTAAATTGAGTGCTTACACATAAAAAAATAAAATATAATTGCTTCATTATTGGATAAGCGGAATATAATTTGTTTCTTTGTCATACAATATATTAAGCTAATACTATTATGCAAAAAAATGAGATTATCCATTCCATTCGTGAAACGGCTCGTCAGGTGATGCCTTCAGGGAGTCGTGTCATTTTATTCGGTTCTCAGGCTCGTGGGGATGCACATCATGAGTCCGATTGGGATATTCTTATTTTATTGGACAAATCTCGCATATATAATGAAGATTTTGACCGTGTAGCTTATCCACTGGTTGAATTAGGTTGGAAAATCGGTGCGGATATCAATCCATTGATATATACTTATACAGATTGGCAAAGACGGAGTTTCACTCTTTTTTATAAGAATGTAGAACAGGAGGGAATTGAATTATGCCACTAAGTATAGAAGAAAAGAAATCTATTATTGCTTACCGTGTTCAAAAGGCTGATAGCGTTTTTATTGAAGCTTCGGACAATGCTACCATGAATCATTGGAATTTGGTTGCAAATCGTTTGTATTATGCTGTCTTCCACATGGCTTCCGCATTATTGATAGATAAAGGTTTTACATCTAAGACCCATAGCGGTGTAATTTGTTTGTTGGGGCAGGAATTTGCAACTAAAGGGTTGTTGGACAAAGATGAGATGCGTTTGGTCTCTCGTTTACAGAATATGCGTCATGCCGGTGATTATGATGACATGTTCGATTGGGCTGAAGAAGATGTAAAACCTCTTTTTAACCGAACTGAACTTTTAATCAAAAAGATGAAAAGTTTATTATCGTTGGTGGAATAGTATGTTTCATTTTGTTAATCTTACCCTTCTCCATAATATCGGATTGGCATGGGCCAATCGTTGAGAAATCGCTTAATTTATTAGCTCAAATGTTTTTTAGGCACTTTTCAGTGGCTAAAATCAAATATTTACAATTCAATCTTACGATACATCCCAAACCCCAGTGAATACAGGAGATAAGGACTATTGCCATAGGGGTTGGATACTTATAATATGACGGTTACCGTTCGTTACCTTTATTCTTTTCCGTTTTGCGGACTTCCCGTAGTGAAGGTGGGGATAAACTTTGACTCGGAAAGTCACACTTTGAGTGATTGGATTATAGAGGGATAGACAATAATAGGTCCTGTCTGAATTCGGTGGAGGAACAGTTCATAACCGCCGATAAAATAAATTTATAAAGATAGAATATTTACTATAGGCTGTATGCGATAACGTATGCGGCCTTCCTTGTTTTTGTTGTCGGTAGCGACTGGCATCCGTATAATGTATTGCAAGAACGATTGTCTTCGTGACTACCAGCAGGAGATGAAGCTCAGGCTCTTTGAAGAGTGGGAGCTTCACCGGAGTGTGATGGTACAAATGCCTACAGGCACGGGAAAGACACACCTGCTGGCTGCCATAGTGAGGGAGTTCTTGTGTGGTTCCGGTAGCCGGGTATGGATTGTGGCGCATCGTCGGGAACTGGTGGAGCAGATAGAGGAGACGGTTTCCCGTTATGGAATGGGGAGGGAGGACGGAAGTGTGAGGGTGATGTCCATCCAGTGGTTGTCACGAAACCGGAAGATTGTGAACGGACAGCCGGATTTGATTGTTATTGACGAGGCACATCATGCCCTGGCAGAAACTTATCGGGAGCTTTGGAAGAGTTATCCGGAGGCGAGGAAATTGGGTATGACCGCTACCCCCTGTCGGCTGAACCGCAAGGGATTCACGGATTTGTTTGATACCCTGATTACCTCATGGAGTATTGCGGAATTTATCGGGAGGGGCTGGTTGTCGTCCTTTGACTATGTGTCCATCCGTGCGAACAGCAGGGAACAGCGGCTGATTGACTCGTTGAAGAAGCGGGGTGCGGACGGGGATTATCAGGTGAAGGAAATGAATGCGGTGCTGAACCGGGAGACCGGTATCCGCCAATTGTATGAGAGCGTCCGTCGATATGCCGCCGGGAAGAAAGGGATAGTCTATGCCGTGAGCATCGCACACGCCCGACAGATTGCGGCTTATTACAGCCTGCATGGCGTGGAGTCTGTTGCTATCGACAGCAGGACCCCCGCTCTGGAACGCAAGGAACTGGTAGAGGATTTCAGGCGGGGAAAGATCAGCGTGTTGGTCAATGTGGATATTTTTTCTGAAGGTTTTGACTGTCCCGATGTGGAGTTCGTGCAGCTGGCACGTCCCACGCTTTCGTTGGCGAAATACCTGCAACAGGTGGGCCGGGGGCTGCGGAAGTCGGATAATAAGGAATCATGTGTGCTGATAGATAATGTGGGATTGCACCGGATATTCGGTCTGCCTGTCCGTGACCGTGACTGGGAGGCGATGTTCGAAGGACGGATGGCGGGAAATGCTCAGCCCCGGACACGGATGGAGAACAACGGGCTGTCTGTGTCCGTTCCGCTGCCGGAGGATGGCAGGCGGAATGAAGAACTGGAGGTCGTGATGACACACGCCCGTCTGCTGGATGCTGTCCGGAACGGGGACTTGGTTCGTCTGGGAGAGGACGGTCCGGTCGGTGGGGAGCAACGGACGGCCTTGAAAGCCTGTCGTGACCGGCAGAGTGGTTTGTGGGGCTTGAGGTGCGGGAACAAAATCACAGTGATTCCTCAATACCGGGAAGTATTTGATATTTGTGCAAACCGGGCTGCTGTCCGTTTTAAAGATGGCCGGACAGGGGTGGTGGATAAGTCCGGAGTCCTCATGGTGGTGACAGGCTGTTGCCGGAGATTGAGATTCCTGAAGGGAGAACTTCTTTCTGTCACCAAAGAGGATGGGAGTGACTGTTATACCGATTTGAAGACAAACAGAACTTATCAGGAGAGGCCGGTGGTTTTTTCATACGGCGGCATAGAGTTGCTGCGGGTGGGGGAAACTTTCCATAGCCGCACGCGGAAGGCGTATACCTCTATGCATGGTTTGCACAAAGACAGTCTTTGTTTTTATGGTTTCTACTTGAAGATACCGGATTACCGTGTTCCGAAGTCTTTCCGGCTAGTTGATCCTGTGTGGTCTACTATATTTGATGTCTTCGCCTGCGTGCTGGAAGGGGATGATGAAGAGGTGTACTGGTGTTGTGGCTGTTTGGCGGATCGGAGCATTGTGGTGATGGACGGGGAAGGAAGCTATTATCATGTGGAGAAAGGAAAGGGGAAGCGGTATATAGCTTGTAATGCTCCTAAGGCGGGCGAAGCGGATTTTGCCTCCGTGGTGGAAGGTCTGAGGAAGGAAGCCGGGCGGCGTGCGGAGAGCGTACAGCGGGAACGGCAACAGAATGAGGAAGAGAAAAGGCGGAAGAGGCTGGAGGAAATAAAAGATGTCCTTCCTTTCCGGATGGGGATGAAGTGGGGGCTGAAATGGGGAGATCGCATCGTAGTGCCTCCCTGCTACCGGAATATCTGTGTTCCCGTAGGCGGTTATTGTGCTTTTGAAGGGAATGCCTGCCAGTGGGGGGTGATGGCGCTGGATGGAAAAGTGGTGGTGGAGGCCAGATATCAGAAGGTGGAGATAGAAAAGGATGGAACGGTGCATCTGACCATCATTCCGGGTAAGGTAAAGACCATCAAACTTTGACGGATATTGAATTGTTTGGGTATGGAGTGGGTAAATTTCAGTATATCACGGGTATTTGATGAGGAGAGCAATTAGTGTAAAATAGTTTTTACGCCTTGATGTTATAATCTTTACATAAAAGAAAACAATTCTACCGTTGAAGCTCTTACGTGGGATACCGCTTTCAAGAACATAAACGAACCAAGCGGATGGGCCATGAAAGGGATACATGAAGAAGCCTACCAATAAATCCGGCATCAATTGACATAACAAAATCGGATAACTGAAAAATTATCCGCTTTTAGTTTCTTTATTTCGAAAGAAAGATATATATTTGCAACGCTTTTTCAGAAAAGCACCCGATATTGCAGAAAAAACAGTTGCCGAAATGGCTCAGTTGGTAGAGCAATTCATTCGTAATGAATAGGTCCCGGGTTCGAGTCCCGGTTTCGGCTCAAGAAGCGGTAGAATACCGCTTCTTTTTATTTTATATAGTTCTCTTTTTCCATATAATAAAGCCCTTCTCCACGGTCACCATTCTCTAAATCTGTTAACTCTACTTTAAATATTCGGTAGGGGAGAATATTTTTCTGGTGTCTGGGCATATCCACGGTCAGCAGATAGGCATTGCCGTATTCGGTAGCATCGAAGTACTCTTTTATCTCTTGTTTCATCAGAACAGGTACTTCTTCTCCATCTATCCAAACGATAGCTTTTAGTTTGTCAGCCGATGGTGCCAGCAAAACGCCTTTGGCTTGTTTGCTTAAACCTGTTTGCTCAATCTTGCTAAAATCCTGTGCATGTACAAGTGAGGATTTTTCTTCTTTTTGCCATTGCAGGGTACGGGTCAGACTCATGGGGCGAACATATATCTGATAGGTGGGCATGCCTCCAGGGATGTGGAAAATACGTAGTCCATAGACTTCCATACGATGATAGCGAATGTTGAGAGTGGTATCACGATCGGCAATGAAATTCCATGCCCAAAATTCGAGACGTTGGTCTTTTTCCGCTAGTCCGGGTTTTACGGTATGTGGGTAGGTAGACATATTGATAGCTCCCATACTTTGATACTTTCCTTTAGGAATACGGGTGGTGTAGTATCCGTTTTTGTCAGTGATGGCTTGTTTAATGTCATCAAAAGAGGGGCTTTGCCAAAAGATGGAACAACTGTCAATGGGTTGTCCGTTATAATCTGTTACTTGTCCGCATATGGTTACTGAATCCCGTTGTTGTGCATGTCCAGCAGAATAAAGAAAAAATAGGATAAAAAAGAGAATCAATTTAGGAATAAAAGGTGTTTTCATTATTTTATCTGTTAATTGTGTTTTTAATGTGTATCTTTTTCACTTCTCACCACTTCCCATCCTTTGAACTGTATCAGGACTTTATGTAACGTGGTTCCTTGAGCTAGATACAGCGCTTTTCTTCAAAATCATCATAATAATAAGAAGCGTAATCCTTTATGAACAGGTCGAGGACAACATTGCAATAAGTTTCAAAACATTCTTCCAGTCTCTCTAATGCCCCCCCTGCCTTTGAGAAATCAAAATAAATCACTTGGAAACGGTTGCGCTGGTCGGTGGAATTCTTACCAATCCATAGTCCGCCGAATAACTCTTCGAAACGGTCTTTTTGCAAGATGTTATAGTAGGCTTTCATCATGCTTAGGAAAAGGCTTTTTCCGAAACGGCGCGGACGTATCATAAAGATATAGCTGGCTGTATCTTCAATCAGGGGCAAATACATGGTCTTGTCCACATAATAATAATTTTCAGTCCGCATCCGCACAAAGTCCGAGATGCCGTAAGGGATTTGAGGCGCTTTCTTTGTTTCCATCTTTCTTCTTCTCTTTTTATAGCTATACAAAGTTACACCATTTTTTCTGATACCCAGCATGGAAAGGGCTGTTTTTTCCACTCTATTTCGAAAACGTTGGCAAAAGCACCGCGCAGCCTTCCTCTTTTCGGAGGCAAGGCTGCGCAAAAGTTCGGGGTGCAAAGCATCTCTTCATTTAATGAATGCTGTAAGAGAAGCGTTAAAGATATGCATGAATTTGTCGGAATCGAATTCACGTTGCCATATTATGAATCGTATGCTTCTTCGTGCACTCCCTTCACGGCCCGTCCGCTTGGTTCGTTCATGTTCTTGAAGGCGGCGTCCCATGCAAGGGCCTCGGCGGTAGAACATGCCACACTGGGTACGCTTGGCACGCTGCGGGCTGCGCTTTCACTGGGAAAGTGCTCCTGGAAGATGCTGCGATAGTAATATTCTTCCTTGTTTTGCGGTGTATTGATAGGAAACCGTTCGGCTGCGTGCGCCATTTGCTCGTCACTGATGGCTTCGGCGGTAAGGGCTTTCAGTGTATCAATCCAACTATAGCCCACGCCGTCGCTGAACTGCTCTTTCTGTCGCCATGCTACACTGTCGGGCAACATGTCTGCAAAGGCTTTGCGAACGACTTTCTTTTCAATGGTATTTCCGGGGCACATCTTTGCTTCGGGATTGAGGCGCATGGCTATGTCCAGAAATTCTTTGTCCAGGAAAGGCACTCGGCCTTCCACTCCCCACGCTGCGAGGGATTTATTGGCACGGAGGCAGTCATAGAGGTGGAGCTTGCCTAGTTTACGCACGGTCTCTTCATGAAAGGCTTGGGCTGTAGGAGCTTTGTGGAAATAGAGATAGCCGCCGAACACTTCATCAGCCCCTTCGCCACTCAGCACCATTTTGATTCCCATGCTTTTAATGACGCGTGCCAGCAAATACATCGGGGTAGAGGCGCGAACGGTGGTGACATCGTAAGTCTCGATGTAGTAAATGACGTCGCGGATAGCGTCCAATCCTTCTTGGATGGTATAGTGGATTTCATGATGCACGGTTCCGATAAAGCGGGCCACTTCGCGGGCTTTTATCAGGTCGGGCGCACCTTCCAGACCGATAGCAAAGGAATGGAGCTGAGGCCACCAGGCATCTTTTTTATTGTCGGTTTCTACCCGTTTGCCTGCATATTTCTTGGCAATGGCAGAGATGACGGAACTGTCCAGACCGCCGGAAAGAAGTACGCCGTAGGGCACATCACTCATCAGTTGGCGTTTAACGGCCTCTTCCAGTCCGTCGTGTATGTCCTGGGAATAGGCATTGTTGTTTTTCACGGCTTCGTATTCAAACCAGTCGCGGACGTACCAGCGGGTCATCTTGCCTTCTTTTCCCCAATAGTAATGGCCGGGAAGGAAGGGTTCGTATTCATCACAGAACCCTTCGAGGGCTTTCAACTCGCTGGCGCAGTATATTTTGCCGTCCTTATCCTTACCTATATATAAAGGTATGACTCCGATGGGGTCGCGGGCAATGAGGAAATCGTCTTTCTCCTCATCATAAAGGGCGAAGGCAAAGATGCCGTTCAGGTCTTCGAGGAAGTGAATACCTTTGTCACGGTAAAGGGCAAGGATGACTTCGCAGTCGCTTCCGGTTTGGAAATCATATTTTCCGGCGTACTTTGCACGAACATCCCGATGGTTGTAGATTTCTCCGTTCACGGCGAGGATTTGTTTCCGGTCGGGACTATATAGGGGTTGCCCTCCGCTTTGAGGGTCTACGATGGAGAGGCGTTCATGGGCCAGGATGGCAGAGTCGCCTACGTAGATGCCGCTCCAGTCCGGCCCGCGGTGGCGGAGCTTTTGTGACATTTTCAATGCCTTCTGACGCAGTTCCTGCGTTTGTTGCTTTATCTTGAATATTCCTACGATTCCACACATAATTGTATTTGTTGATTTATTTATTGAGATAACTGTCTATGTCCGTTGCCGCTTTCCGTCCGCTGGCAATGGCGCGTACCACTAGGCTGGCTCCGCTTGCTGCATCGCCGGCTACGAATACGTTTTCGGCGAATTGGGGATGTTCGGGCTTTAGGAATCCCATTGCCAGAAGAACCAGGTCGGCTTCAATCACTTCCACCTTTCCGGTGGGCTTCATGACAGGGCGGCCGCCGTCGGGACCGGGAATCCATTCCACCTGTTCCACTTCCACACCGCAGACTTTACCGTTTTTGCCGAGAAACTTATGAGTGGCGAGAGACCACCGGCGGCTGCATCCTTCTTCGTGGGAAGAGGTGGTTTTCAGCACAAGGGGGAATTGGGGCCATGGAGTGGCTGGATTTTGTCCTACGGGCGGTTGGGGCATGATTTCGATTTGGGTGACGCTTGCAGCACCCTGACGGTTACTGGTTCCGATGCAGTCGCTGCCGGTGTCACCTCCGCCGATGATTAGTACTTTCTTACCTTTGGCAGTAACCAGTTGTTCTTTCGGGAACGTCATGCCGGCAAGGATACGGTTTTGTTGCGCCAGCATGTCCAGTGCCGGGTGGATGCCTTTCAGTTCGCGTCCGGGGACAGGGAGGTCACGGGCGGTCGGAGCTCCGGTGCAGATGCAGTAGGCGTCAAAACCTTCGGGGAGTTGCCGCACATCCACATCGTTGTTCATTTTGAAGTGGATGCCTTCTTCTTCCATCACCCGGATACGGCGGTCGATGATGGGCTTGTGCAGCTTGAAGTTGGGGATGCCGTAACGTAGCAGGCCGCCGGGAGCCTCATTCTTGTCGAAGACGGTCACTGTGTACCCTTTTCCGTTGAGCTGGTTGGCAGTAGCCAGTCCTGCAGGCCCGGCGCCGATAATGGCTACTTTCCGTCCGTTGCGTTCAATGTGCCGGGGGCTGATATAACCTTCGCGGAAGGCTGCTTCGGCAATGGCCGCTTCATTCTCGCGGATGGTGACGGGGGAGTCCATGCTCAGTTTCAGCACACAGCTCTTCTCGCAGAGGGCGGGACAGATACGGCCTGTGAATTCAGGAAAATCGTTGGTTTCGTTCAATATCTTGTAGGCTTCTTCCCATTTGCCTTTGTAGAGGGCGTCCTGAAATTCGGGTTGCTTGTTGCCCAACGGACAAGCCCAGTGGCAGAAAGGAACACCGCAGTCCATGCAGCGTGAAGCTTGAAGTTTCCGGTCACGGCTGTTCAGGGTCTGTTCCACCTCACTATAGTCTGATATCCGGTCGTGAATGGGACGGTAGCCCGCTTCTTGGCGCGGAATGGTTAAAAATGCTTTTGGATTTCCCATATTTTTGTTGTATTTCTTTGTTGATAATTTGTGTGATGTATTAATAATCTCTTTGTACATCAGCTATTTTTTGTTGCAGCTTGCGCATTTGTTCTTCTTGCAATACTCGTTTGTATTCGATGGGGACTATCTGGATAAATTCATCTACATAGCGGTTCCAGTTGTCCAACATCGTTCGTGCCAGTTTGGAGCTGGTATAGAGGTAATGCTGGCGGATCAGTTCATGCAGTTCCTTCCGGTAAGATGCCTCCTCGATAAGCGAGAGCTCCACCATTTCCATGTTGCAGAAATAATCGAAGTTGTGGTTTTTGTCCCATACATAAGCCACACCGCCACTCATCCCGGCAGCGAAATTCCGTCCGGTTTCTCCCAGTACCACAACTCGTCCTCCAGTCATATATTCGCAACAGTGGTCGCCTACACCTTCTACCACGGCTGTCACTCCGGAATTGCGGACTGCGAAGCGTTCACCCACTCGTCCGTTGATATACACCTCGCCGTCAGTAGCGCCATACAGCAGGGTGTTTCCGGCGATGGTATTCTTTTCCGCATCGAAATTGCTGCGCACGGGGGGCAGTACTGCAATGCGTCCGCCGCTCAGTCCTTTTCCCAGATAGTCATTCGCTTCGCCTTCCAGCTTGAAACTGATGCCGTGGGTCAGGAACGCACCGAAACTTTGGCCTGCCGAACCTTTGAATTTGATGTGGATGGTCTGTTCCGGAAGTCCTGCCTGCCCGTATTTCTTGGCAACCGCTCCTGCCAGCATGGCGCCTACCGAACGGTCCGTATTGGCGATGGTGTATTCCAGGGAAATTTCTTTTCCGTTTTCTATGGCATCCCTGGCGGCGGCCAGTATGGTCACATCCTTCACATGGGCAATGTCGTGCTTCTGTTCCATGACATGGTGTATGGCAGCTCCGTTGTCCACCCGGTGTAGCAGTCTGCTGAAATCCAATAGTGAGGATTTCTTCTCACTTGGCGCTTGTTGTATTTCAATCAGGTCTGTCCGTCCAATGATATCCTCCAACCGGGTGAATCCCATTTCGGCCAAATATTCGCGTACTTCCTGTGCCAGGAAAGTGAAATAATTCACTACATATTTATAATGCCCACGGAAATGTTTGCGGAGTTCGGGGTCTTGGGTGGCCACGCCTACGGGACAGGTGTTGGTGTGGCACTTGCGCATCATGACGCATCCCAGTACAATCAATGCGGTGGTACCGAAACCGAATTCTTCCGCACCCAGCAAGGCCATGTTGATAATATCCCGTCCGGTTTTCAACTGTCCGTCCACTTGCAGTTTCACTTGTCCGCGGAGTCCGTTCAACACCAAGGTCTGTTGCGTCTCGCTCAGTCCTATTTCGGGCGAGATACCTGCATACCGCATACTTGAGGCAGGTGACGCTCCGGTTCCTCCTTCAGCTCCCGAGATGACAATCAGATCGGCTTTCGCTTTGGCCACGCCGGCGGCGATGGTTCCCACCCCGCTTTCGGCTACCAGTTTCACACTGATTCGTGCCTGTGGGTTTACGTTTTTCAGGTCGAATATCAACTGGGCCAAATCTTCGATGGAATAAATGTCATGGTGGGGTGGAGGGGAAATGAGCGAGATGCCCGGAATGGAGTGGCGGGTTTTGGCAATCACCTCATCTACCTTGAATCCCGGCAGTTGTCCTCCTTCTCCCGGCTTGGCGCCTTGGGCCACCTTTATCTGGATCTCTTCGGCATGGACCAGGTATTCGGCGGTGACTCCGAAGCGTCCCGATGCTATCTGCTTGGTCTTGCTGCAAAGTGAGATACCCTGGTAAGTGCCGGTAATGCGGTCGCTGTCCTCACCTCCTTCACCCGTATTGCTGCGTGCGCCCAGTTTGTTCATGGCCAGTGCCAGCGCCTCATGTGCCTCCTTGCTGATAGCGCCGAAGGACATGGCTCCTGTCACGAAATGTTTCACGATGTTTTCTACCGGCTCCACCTTTTCAATATCAATGGGGTTTCGTTTGTGTCCGAAGAAGTCGCGCAGGAAGAGGGGTGACTCTTTTCCATCTACCATGGAGGTGAATTCCTTGAACTTCTTGTAGCTGCCCAGCCGGGTGGCCAGTTGCAGGGTGGAGATGGTTTCCGGATTCCAGGCGTGCCGTTCTCCGTCTTTGCGGAAAGAGAACAGTCCGTTATGCGGTAAAATGTCGCTCACTTCTTTCGGAGAGAATCCGGCATCGTGCAGGGCGATGGCATCTTTGGCGACTTCTTCCAGACGAATACCTCCGATGCTGGATGTCTGTGTGCCGAAATAGCTTCTCAATAATTCCTCACTGACCCCTACGGCTTCAAAAATCTTCGCGCCCCGATAGGAACGGATCGTAGAGATACCCATCTTGCTCATGATTTTAAACAAGCCCTTGCAGATGGCTTTGATATAATTCTTTTCGGCCGTTTCGTAATTCATCTGCACATCGCCTTTTCTCACTAGTTCATCCAGTACGGCAAAGGCCATGTACGGATTGATGGCACTGGCACCATATCCCAGTAACAGGGCGGCGTGCATCACTTCGCGAATCTCGCCGCTTTCTACAATCAATGCGGTTTGTACGCGTTTCTGAACCGAGATGAGGTGATGATGAACAGCGCTTACCGCCAGCAGTGACGGGATGGCGGCATGAGCCGCATCAACAGAACGGTCGCTTAGAATGATATAGTTTACTCCGTCGGTCACGGATTGCTCGGCCTGTTTGCACAAATTACTCAGCGCTTCCTGTAGTCCGGCTTTTCCTTTGCTCACCTCGAATAGGATGGGGAGTTTCACGGTATTGAATCCTTTATATCGGATATTGCAGAGAATGTCCAGTTGGGTGTTATTTAGTACGGGATGGGGCAGACGTACCATTTTGCAATGGCTTTCGCTGGGTACTAAAATGTTCATTCCTACGGCGCCGATGTATTCGGTGAGCGACATGACTAATTCTTCACGGATAGGGTCGATAGCCGGATTGGTAACCTGTGCGAATTGTTGGCGGAAGTAGTTGAACAGTAACTGCGGTTTGTCCGAGAGAACTGCCAGCGGCGTGTCGTTACCCATAGAGGCGACAGGTTCGGCCCCTGTGTTACACATTGGTATGAGGGTACGTTCTATATCTTCACGCGAGAAGCCGAAGGTGCGTAACATACGGTCATAACCGGCTATCCGGTTGTCTATCTTGCGCCCGCTTTTCAAGGTATCGAGTTCGATGCGGTTGGTAGACAGCCAGGTGCGATAAGGACGGGCTGATGCCAATTGTTCTTTCAGTTCTCCGTCATAATATATTTTACCCTGTTCAGTGTCAATCATCAGTATTTTTCCCGGTTGCAGACGTCCTTTTTCTTTAATCTCTCCCGGTTCGAAATCCATCACGCCTACTTCGCTGGCCACTACCATCATGTCATTGTTGGTGATGAGGTAACGGGCAGGGCGGAGGCCGTTGCGGTCCAACATTCCTCCGGCAAAGCGTCCGTCACTGAACAGCAACGCGGCAGGTCCGTCCCAAGGTTCCATTAGGATGGAGTGATATTCGTAAAACGCTTTCAACTCTTCACTGATAGGATTTTTATCATTGAATGATTCGGGAACCAGCATCGCCATGGCATGGGGCAGACTCAATCCCGACATCACAAAAAATTCAAGCACATTGTCCAGTGAGGCACTGTCGCTCATACCTGGCTGAATAATGGGGCGGATGGCTTTGATATTCCCCAATGCCGGAGAGGAGAGGACACTTTCGCGTGCTTCCATCCATCCTCGGTTGCCGCGGATGGTATTGATTTCACCATTATGCGCCAACAGACGGAAAGGCTGTGCCAGACTCCATGTAGGAAATGTGTTGGTGCTGAAGCGGGAGTGTACCAATGCCAGTCCACTGGTAAAGTAAGGTTGTGTTAAGTCCGGGAAGTACTCGCGTACCTGCATGGACGAAAGCATCCCTTTATATATAATGTTTTTGCCCGATAGTGAAACGATATAGAAATCTTTATGCCGGACACGTTTTTCAATCTTTTTACGGATAACATAAAGGGTACGTTCCAAGTTTTCCACATCAGTCACTCCGGTGATGAACACCTGTTTGATATCCGGTTCGGTGGCTCGTGCGTCTTTGCCCAAGCAATTGGGATTAGTGGGCACATTGCGCAGATGCATCAGTGTCAGTCCTTCCCGTTCTATTTCTTCAATCATAATACTTAGGATACCGGCTTGTTCTTTTTCATCTTTTGGCAGAAATATTAGTCCGGTTCCGTATTTTCCCTTCTCGGGTACGGGGATACCTTGCAAGAGGATGAATTCGTGGGGGATTTGTAGCATAATTCCCGCGCCGTCGCCGGTCTTGTTGTCAGCTCCTTCCGCACCTCGATGGCGCATGTTCTCCAGTACCTTTAATGCGGAGTCTACCAGTTCATGTGATTTATTGCCATGAATGTTGACTACCATACCTACACCACAAGCATCATGTTCGTTGGTTGCATTATAAAGACCATTTTGTTCTCTTTTTACCATTATGACTGTCTTTAGTTTGTAATAATGTTGATTTGTATTTCAGTTTGTTTTGCAAAGGTAGATAATTTATTTCTTTTTGCTATAAAATAAATGAGCTGTGTTAGTAAAAAGATGCTCTTCTGCTTTTGATGCTTACATATTGTTTATTCTGCCTGTCTATTACTTTTAAATCGTAACATGATTTGGCGAAATTGCTTTGATAATGTAAGTTTTCATATTTATTTTAAAAACGGATAAAACATTTCTTTTCGATTTCTATTCTTACTTTTTTATCGCTTTCGTCAATTATTTATGGTCTTTTATTGCATTTATGTTAATTGATATTTGTATCTTTGCAGCCAAATCAGAACATATACTTATATAAATTATGTGTGGAATAGTAGGCTACATTGGAAAACGAGATGCTTACCCTGTCCTCATAAAAGGCCTGAAGCGGTTGGAATACCGGGGCTATGATAGCGCAGGAGTCGCATTGATTGATAAAAAAAGGAGGTTGAACGTCTATAAGACGAAAGGAAAGGTCTCAGACCTAGAAGCTTTTGTTTCCCAAAAAGACGTTTCCGGTACAATTGGTATTGCCCACACCCGATGGGCTACTCACGGAGAGCCTTGCCAGGCTAACGCCCATCCTCATTTTTCTTCTTCCGAGAATCTTGCTCTTATCCACAATGGTATTATTGAAAACTACGCTACCCTGAAAGAAAAACTACAAAAAAAGGGTTCATCTTTAAAAGTAGTACAGATACCGAAGTTCTTGTCCAGCTAATTGAATTTTTCCAGCTTTCCAACCATTTAGATTTACTTACTGCCGTTCAGTTGGCTCTGCATGAGGTGATTGGTGCATACGCCATAGCGGTGCTTGACAAGAATAATCCCGATGAGATTATTACAGCCCGTAAAAGCAGTCCGCTGGTGGTAGGGATAGGGAAGGATGAATTTTTTTTGGCCTCGGATGCTACTCCGATTGTAGAGTATACGGATAAAGTGGTGTATCTGCAAGATGGGGAGATAGCGGTGATTCGCAGAGACAAGGCGCTGGAAGTCGTCAATTTGGATAACGTGCTTCAAAATCCCGAAGTACGTACGGTGGAAATGAATCTGGGACAGCTGGAGAAAGGAGGATACCCGCATTTCATGTTGAAGGAGATATTCGAACAACCCGATTGTATTAACGACTGTATGCGTGGACGCATCAATGCGGACGGTGATAAAGTAGTACTGTCGGCGGTTATTGATCATAAGGAACGTCTGCTCAAGGCTCGTCGCTTTGTAATTGTGGCTTGCGGAACTTCGTGGCATGCCGGATTGATAGGGAAACAACTGATAGAAAGTTTCTGCCGTATTCCGGTAGAAGTGGAATATGCCTCCGAGTTCCGCTATCGTGATCCGGTGATTCATGAAGATGATGTGGTAATAGCTATCTCGCAATCGGGCGAGACGGCCGATACATTGGCTGCCATAGAACTGGCGAAAGAGAAAGGAGCTTTTATTTATGGTATATGCAATGCGGTAGGTTCATCCATTCCGCGCATTACAGATACCGGTTCTTATATTCATGTAGGACCGGAAATAGGAGTGGCGTCTACTAAGGCATTTACCGGACAGGTAACTGTGCTGACCATGCTGGCGCTGACCCTGGCAAAAGAGAAAGGGAGCATGACGGATGAGAAATACCTGGAAGTGATTCGGGAATTGACTGTGATTCCGGCTAAAATAAAAAAGATTCTGATCAGTAATCCCAAGATAGCGGAACTGTCGCGTATCTTCACCTATGCACATAATTTCCTCTATTTGGGACGAGGTTACAGTTTTCCGGTAGCTTTGGAAGGTGCGTTAAAGTTGAAGGAGATATCTTATATTCACGCTGAAGGTTATCCTGCAGCTGAGATGAAACATGGACCTATCGCATTGATTGATGCCGAAATGCCTGTTGTTGTGGTAGCTACGCATAATGCGATGTATGAAAAGATAATGAGTAACATACAGGAAATTAAAGCGCGGAAGGGAAAAGTAATCGCTTTGGTCACAGAAGGAGATACGGTAATCAGCAAGTTGGCTGATGATTGCATTGAGTTGCCCGAAACATTAGAGTGCCTCGAACCGTTGATAGCTACGATCCCCTTACAGTTATTGGCCTACCATGTAGCCATTTGCAAAGGGAAAAATGTGGATCAGCCACGAAATCTGGCGAAGTCGGTAACAGTAGAATAGAAGGCAATGCTGCCGGAGATTATGCAGGAAGTTCCCGGAAGTTTCCGGCATAATTCTTGAAAGATGTGCCGTAAGTTTGGAAAAACGACAGAAGGTCTTGTCATACCTTTGGGATGTTTTTATAAGAATCTGAAAATGATATATTAATTTAAGGAGTAAAGAGAGAGCATGGAACCGTTAAAGCATGAATGTGGGGTCGCTATGATACGACTGCTGAAACCGCTGGAATATTATCAGGAAAAGTATGGAACCTGGATGTATGGCTTGAACAAGCTGTATCTGCTGATGGAAAAACAACATAACCGCGGACAGGAAGGCGCCGGGCTGGCCTGTGTCAAACTGGAGGCCAATCCCGGTGAAGAATATATGTTCCGTGAAAGAGCTTTAGGTTCAGGGGCGATAACAGAGATATTCGGTACGGTGCAAAATCATTTCAAGGATTTGGCGCCCGAACAATTGCATGATGCCGGATACGCCAAGAAATGCCTTCCCTTTGCCGGAGAGGTGTACATGGGTCATTTGCGTTATTCTACTACCGGAAAAAGCGGTATCTCCTACGTGCATCCGTTCTTGCGTCGTAACAATTGGCGTGCCAAGAATCTGGCACTGTGCGGCAATTTCAACATGACCAATGTGGATGAGATTTTCGCACGTATCACTGCTGACGGCCAGCATCCGCGTAAATATGCCGACACATATATTATGTTGGAACAAGTGGGACACCGTTTGGATCGTGAGGTGGAGCGCCTCTATGTGGAATGTGAGAAGGAAGGTCTGAAGGGTATGAATATCACTCACGCCATAGAAGACCGCATTGACTTGGGCAATGTCCTCAAGACTTCGAGCAAGGAGTGGGATGGAGGCTATGTGATCTGCGGTATGACCGGTAGCGGTGAATCTTTTGCGGTACGCGATCCGTGGGGCATCCGTCCGGCTTTCTGGTACATGGACGATGAAATCATGGTATTGGCGTCCGAACGTCCCGTCATTCAGACTGCCTTGAATGTACCTGCCGGAAGCATCAATGAATTGCAACCGGGACAGGCTATATTGATGAGCAAGACCGGAAAGATGCGTCTGGCACAGATCAACCGGGCGAAAGAGAAGAAAGCTTGTTCTTTCGAGCGAATCTATTTCAGCCGGGGAAGCGACATGGATATTTATAAAGAAAGAAAGCTGCTGGGTGAAAAACTGGTGAATCCTATCTTGAAAGCGGTAGACTATGATGTGGAGCATACTGTATTCTCTTTTATACCCAATACGGCGGAAGTGGCTTTCTATGGACTGCTGGAAGGATTCGACAATTATCTGAATGAACTGAAAGTAAAGAAGATAGAGGCTTTGGGACATCATCCCAATCACGAGGAACTGGAAAAAATCCTGTCCTGGCGTATCCGTAGCGAAAAAGTGGCCATCAAGGATATCAAGCTGCGTACCTTTATCGCCGAAGGCAACAGCCGGAATGACTTGGCCGCCCATGTGTACGATATTACTTACGGTAGTTTGATACCTCATGTGGATAATCTGGTTATTATTGATGACAGCATCGTCCGGGGAACTACATTGAAACAAAGCATTATCGGTATTCTTGATCGTCTGCATCCGAAGAAAATCGTCATTGTTTCTTCTTCTCCACAGGTGCGTTATCCGGACTATTATGGTATTGATATGGCCAGCATGGATCAGTTTATCGCTTTCAAGGCTGCTATCGATTTATTGAAAGAACGAGATATGAAAGATGTAATAGCCCGTGCTTACAACAAATCGAAAGACCAGGTGGGGTTACCCAAAGAGCAGATGGTGAACTACGTAAAAGAAATTTATGCTCCTTTCACCAACGAGGAGATTGCGGCAAAAATGGTGGAACTTCTCACTCCGAAAGGTACGCAAGCTAAAGTGGAGATTGTTTATCAGACATTGGAAGGATTGCATGAAGCATGTCCCAACCATACGGGCGACTGGTATTTCAGTGGAGATTATCCTACTCCGGGTGGAGTGAAGCTGGTGAACCAGGCGTTTATAGACTATATAGAAAAAGTATATCAATTCTAAAGAATAACAATTCAAGATAGATTAGATGAGAAATGTAACATTGATCCTCGACGACGGGAGCCGTTTCCCGGGCAAGTCGTTCGGTTATGAGAAACCGGTAGCCGGTGAAGTGGTGTTTAATACCGCTATGACCGGTTATCCTGAGAGCTTGACAGACCCTTCATATGCGGGGCAGTTGATGACCTTGACTTACCCGTTGGTCGGTAATTACGGGGTGCCTCCCTTTACTGTCGAACCCAACGGCTTGGCCACTTTTTATGGAGAGTGAACGTATCCATGCCGAAGCGATTATTGTAAGTGATTACAGTGAAGAATTCAGTCACTGGAATGCGAAAGAAAGTCTGGCCGACTGGCTGAAGCGTGAGCAAGTGCCGGGCATTACAGGCATCGATACCCGTGAACTGACAAAAGTCCTTCGCGAACATGGGGTGATGATGGGGAAGATCGTATTTAATGATGAGCCCGATAAAGTGCCCGAAGCAACGTATGCAGGTATCAACTATGTGGATAAAGTATCATGCAAGGAAGTGATTCGTTACAACGAAGGCGCCGGCAAGAAGAAAGTGGTGTTGGTGGATTGTGGTGTAAAGACAAATATCATCCGCTGTCTGCTGAAACGGGATGTGGAAGTGATCCGCGTTCCTTGGAACCATGATTTTACAGGGATGGAGTATGACGGATTGTTTATTTCGAACGGCCCGGGTGATCCGGATACATGTGATGAGGCGGTACAGCATATCCGCAAGGCGATGAGCTTGAGCGACAAGCCTATCTTTGGCATTTGTATGGGGAATCAGTTGCTTTCAAAAGCAGGAGGTGCTACTATCTATAAATTGAAATACGGTCATCGCAGTCATAACCAGCCGGTGCGCATGGTGGGAACGGAACGTTGTTTCATTACCAGCCAGAACCATGGTTATGCAGTAGATAATAATACATTGGGAACCGATTGGGAACCGCTGTTCATCAATATGAATGATGGTTCCAACGAGGGCATCAGGCATAAAACCAAACCTTGGTTCTCGGCACAGTTCCATCCGGAAGCGGCGTCGGGACCTACGGATACCGAGTTCCTGTTTGATGAATTTGTGAAGTTGTTATAAACCGTGTATTAAAAAGAACAAGTATGAAAGACGAAATAAAGAAAGTATTATTATTAGGTTCCGGCGCCTTGAAGATTGGCGAGGCCGGAGAGTTTGACTATTCAGGCTCGCAAGCGCTGAAAGCCTTGAAGGAAGAAGGGATTGAAACGGTTCTGATCAACCCGAACATTGCTACTGTGCAGACCAGCGAAGGGGTGGCGGACCAGATTTATTTCCTGCCCGTTACTCCTTATTTTGTAGAGAAGGTGATAGAAAAGGAACGTCCGGATGGTGTGCTCCTGTCTTTCGGCGGACAAACTGCCTTGAACTGTGGGGTGGCACTGTACAAAGCAGGTATTTTCGAAAAATACAATGTCCGTGTGTTGGGTACTCCCGTACAAGCCATCATGGATACGGAGGACCGTGAGTTGTTTGTAGAAAAACTGAATGAAATCAATGTAAAGACCATCAAGAGTGAAGCGGTGGAAAACTTGGAAGATGCCCGTCGCGCTGCTAAAGAATTAGGTTATCCGGTTATTATCCGTGCCGCCTACGCATTGGGTGGACTAGGTTCTGGTTTCTGTGACAATGAAGAGGAACTGAATGTTCTGGCTGAAAAGGCCTTCTCTTTCTCGCCGCAGGTATTGGTGGAAAAGAGTTTGAAAGGCTGGAAAGAGGTGGAATATGAAGTGGTCCGCGACCGTTATGATAACTGCATCACTGTATGTAACATGGAGAACTTTGACCCGCTGGGTATCCATACCGGCGAGTCTATCGTGATCGCCCCTTCGCAGACACTGACCAATGCGGAGTATCATAAACTTCGTGAACTGGCTATCCGTATCATCCGCCATATCGGCATTGTGGGCGAATGTAATGTACAGTATGCCTTCGATCCCGAATCGGAAGATTACCGTGTCATTGAGGTCAACGCCCGTCTTTCGCGTTCGTCTGCATTGCTTCCAAAGCGACCGGATATCCGTTGGCTTTCGTTGCCGCCAAATTAGGCTTGGGATACGGGTTGTTCGACTTGAAAAACTCGGTGACAAAGACCACCAGCGCATTCTTCGAACCTGCACTGGACTATGTGGTGTGCAAGATTCCCCGTTGGGACTTGGGCAAGTTCCATGGTGTGGACCGTGAGTTGGGCTCGTCCATGAAATCGGTGGGCGAGGTGATGGCCATCGGACGTACTTTCGAGGAAGCCATTCAGAAAGGTTTGCGCATGATTGGCCAGGGAATGCATGGCTTCGTAGAGAATAAGGAACTGGTTATAGAGGATGTGGACAAAGCCCTTCGAGAGCCGACGGACAAGCGCATCTTCGTGATCAGCAAAGCCATGCGTGCAGGTTACACGGTAGACCAGATTCATGAGCTGACCAAGATTGACAAATGGTTCCTGCAGAAATTGCAGCACATCATGGACACTTCTAAAGAGATGCACGAATGGGGCAATAACCATAAGCAGATTACCGATATGCCGGACGAGTTACTCCGCAAGGCGAAAGTGCAGGGATTCTCCGATTTCCAGATAGCCCGTGCCATTGGCTACGAGGGTGATATGGAAGACGGTATCCTGTATGTGCGTAATCATCGCAAGCAGGTGGGAATTCTTCCGGTGGTGAAACAAATCGATACCTTGGCAGCCGAGTATCCTGCACAGACCAACTATCTGTACTTGACTTATAGCGGCGTGGCCAATGATGTGAAATACTTGGGCGACCATAAATCCATTGTGGTACTGGGTTCGGGCGCTTACCGCATCGGTTCGTCGGTGGAATTTGACTGGTGTGGGGTACAGGCCTTACAGACCATCCGTAAGGAGGGTTACCGCAGTGTCATGATCAACTATAACCCCGAAACGGTTTCTACCGACTATGATATGTGCGATCGTCTTTACTTTGACGAACTTACTTTTGAGCGTGTGATGGATATCCTCGAACTGGAGAACCCTCACGGAGTCATTGTATCTACCGGCGGTCAGATTCCCAATAACCTGGCTCTCCGTTTGGATGCGCAAAATGTAAATATCCTCGGTACCAGTGCCAAGAGCATTGATAATGCCGAGGACCGTGATAAATTCTCGGCCATGCTGGACCGCATTGGTGTAGATCAGCCTGAATGGAGCGCATTGACTTCTATGGAGGATATCCATGCTTTTATTGATAAAGTAGGCTTCCCTGTTTTGGTACGTCCCTCGTATGTGCTGAGTGGTGCGGCCATGAACGTCTGCTCCAATCAAGAGGAATTGGAACGCTTCCTGAAACTGGCTGCAAACGTATCGAAAAAGCATCCGGTAGTGGTGAGCCAGTTCATTGAGCACGCTAAGGAAGTGGAAATGGATGCTGTGGCACAGAATGGTGAGATTGTGGCATACGCTATCAGTGAGCACATTGAATATGCCGGCGTGCACTCGGGGGATGCCACCATTCAGTTCCCTCCTCAGAAACTGTATGTGGAAACGGTACGCCGCATCAAGCGCATCTCCCGTCAGATAGCCAAGGAATTGAATATCTCCGGTCCGTTCAATATACAATATCTGGCAAAGGATAACGATATCAAGGTGATTGAATGTAACCTTCGTGCTTCACGCAGCTTCCCCTTTGTCAGCAAGGTGTTGAAAATCAATTTTATCGAACTGGCTACGAAGGTGATGCTCGGATTGCCGGTAGAGAAACCGAACAAGAATCTTTTCGAGTTGGATTATGTGGGCATCAAGGCCAGCCAGTTCTCTTTCAATCGTTTGCAGAAGGCAGATCCGTATTGGGGGTAGACATGGCCTCTACCGGTGAAGTCGGCTGCATCGGTACGGATACTTCGTGTGCCGTATTGAAGGCGATGTTGTCTGTGGGCTATCGTATTCCGGAAAAGAGTGTGTTGCTTTCAACTGGTAACGCCAAGCAGAAAGCGGATACTTTGGAAGCTGCCCGTATGTTACAGAAGAAAGGTTATAAACTTTATGCCACCGGAGGCTCATCCCACTTCCTGACTGAGAACGGGGTGGAGAATACCCGTGTCTACTGGCCCAGTGAGGAAGGGCAGCCTCAGGCACTGGATATGCTGCACCGGAAAGAGATAGATATGGTAGTCAATATACCGAAGAACCTGACAGCCGGAGAGTTGGATAACGGGTACAAGATCCGTCGTGCCGCCATCGACCTGAATGTGCCCTTGATTACCAATGCCCGTCTGGCAAGCGCGTTTATCAATGCCTTCTGTACCATGACGGTGGATGATATCGCTATCAAGAGCTGGGCGGAATATAAATGATTTGAATGTTTAGTGATGTGTGGTTAATGGGGTGCGGCATAACAGTGCACTCCATTAACTATTAATCAGTGACTTCTCTTTCATTAGAAAATTATTCACTATTCTTTCTTTGTTCACAAAAAGTTTCCTAATTTTGTCCGATTAGGAATCCTAAAGATATTCAATACAAATGGATTGTGAACACAAGCTTAAAGCATTAGAGCAGGAAATTGAATCGTTGAAAGAGGAGAACAGGCTGCTGAAAGAAAAATTATCTTCTTCTGAAAAAAACTTTGATAGCGTTAGTTTCAAGGAGAAATATGCGGTAAGAATATTAGATTCTTTGCCGGATATGCTCACCGTATTCAATCATGAGGAAACGGGTATAGAAGTGGTGTCTAATGAAGAAACCAATCATGTGGGTGTATCCAACAATGATTTTAAAGGGATGCGTATGCAGGATATGGTTCCTAAAGAAGCTTATCACAATATACATAATAATCTTCAGAAGGCTATTGCGACAGGTAGAGGTTCTACCGCCCATCATGAATTGGATGTGGACGGGACACTTCATTATTATGAAAATCGTATTTTCCCCTTAGATGAAGAATATGTACTGATAATGTGTCGTGATATTAGTGAAAGAGTTGCCACACAGCAGAACTTGGAAATATTTAAACGGGTACTGGATAAGGTCAGTGATAGTATTCTGGCTGTATCGGTTGACGGAACCTTAGTTTATGCCAACCGGCAGTTTATTGAGGAATATGGAGTGAAAGAGGAGTTGGGCACACAAAAAGTTTATGATTTACCTGTTTCTCTGAATACCAAAGAAATATTTGATAAACGTGTTCAAGAGATTCGTGATAATGGAGGTAATTTTGCTTATCGTGCTAAATATACCCGTGTGGGAGAAACAAAACTTCGTGTTCATCAGGTTTCGGCTTTTATGATTCAAAATCAGGGTGAGGAAATGATTTGGTTCTTTACGCAGGATATAACGGATGTTATCAAGAACCGTGACGAATTGCGTGAACTGAATTATCTGATGGATGCCATACTGAATAATATTCCTGTTTATTTGTTTGTGAAAGACCCTGAGGATGATTTCCGATACCTTTATTGGAACAAAGCATTTGCCAGTCACTCTAAAATTCCTGCTTCCAAGGCATTGGGTCATATTGATTTTGAAGTGTTTCCCGAACATGAGAATGCGGAGAAGTTTCATCGGGATGATTTGGAATTGATCCGTACCCGAGAGCGCATGGAAATGCAGGAAACGTATGTGACGGCTACAGGCGAGACCCGCATCGTGCAGACTTTAAAAACATTAGTTCCTCTGGAAGGGCGTGCACCGCTTATTATTGGCATTTCGTGGGATATTACTAATATGCAGAACATAGAGCAAGAGCTGGTTCAGGCCCGTATCAAGGCTGAGCAGTCCGACAGGCTGAAAACAGCCTTTCTAGCCAATATGAGCCATGAAATCCGTACTCCTTTGAATGCAATAGTAGGTTTTTCCCGTTTGATGACTATGGCGGATAATGCGGCGGATGAAAAACTTTATTCGGATATTATCAACCAGAATTCGGAAATATTGTTGCAATTAATCAATGATATTCTTGATTTGGCAAAAATAGAGGCCGGTACATTGGAATACGTCAGATATCCAATGGACTTGGGAGAATTGTGCCGTAATGTGTATGAGATGCACAAGGATCGGGTGCAGACTGGGGTTGTTTTGATATTAGACAATAAAGACACCAGCTTGATAATCAATGAAGATCAGAACCGAATTATGCAAGTCGTTACAAATTTGATAACCAATGCTATAAAATTTACTTTCAAAGGGGAAATCCGTTTTGGTTTTGAAGTGAGGAAGGAGTATATTGATTTTTATGTAAAAGACACAGGGATGGGGATCTCCGAGGAGAAGATTAAAATGATTTTTGAGCGTTTCGTGAAACTGAATACTTTTGTTCAGGGAACAGGCTTGGGGCTTGCGATTTGTAGGGTGATTGTAGAAAAAATAGGTGGAGAGATTACTGCGGAATCCAAACTGAATGAAGGTTCTACTTTTCGTTTTACGATTCCTTATAAGGCGGGTAAAAAATGTCCGGAATCCGGAAGGGGTACGAAGTGTCCGGAATCAGGGAGTACGGGACTGAGAAAAGTATTGCAAAGAAGAACAGTACTGGTGGCGGAAGATGTGGACAGCAACTTTTTGCTGTTAAAGACATTGTTAGGAAAAAGATGTAATCTGCTATGGGCTAAGGATGGAGAGGATGCGGTGAATCAATTTAAAGAACATCAGCCTGACTTGATTTTGATGGATATCAAGATGCCCCATATGGATGGGCTGGAGGCTACGCGCCTGATTCGTTCTTATTCAAAAGAAGTGCCTATTGTCGCTTTGACTGCCTTTGCTTTTGAGTCCGACAAAGACAGAGCTATAGAAGCCGGATGCGATGATTTTCTGACTAAGCCGGTTTCACAAAATGCCTTGGAAAAAATGTTGGATAAATATGTTAAGTAGACATTAGCGAGGTATAGTGCGTAAAGACAGCCGACAATATGGACCAGAATAGGGAAGGGAGGATGCAATGCGAAGATTATAGATCTTACCCCCGGAAGATTATAGATCTTGCAGGTGAAAGATTTATATCTTTGGGTTGTAAGGTTACGATGAACCTATAGTAAATAGAAACGGACTTTTATAAAAACAAAAGAGGAACTGCCCTTTCATAGGCAATCCCTCTTTTCTGAATTTGAGAGCATGTTATTTAACTTCGATAACCTTAGCTGCTTTTTCTTTGTCTTCCGGTGTACGCTTCGGCAGCTCGATAGTTAATACACCATCGTTTACTTTTGCATCAATTTTATCTTTATCTACATCATCAGGCAGGATCAATGTCTGTTGAAATTTAGAATAAGAGAATTCGCGACGCAAGTAACGGCTTTCTTTCTTGCCTTCTTTATCACCTTCAGTACTTTCTGTTTTCTTTTCCATAGAGATAACCAAGTCGTTGTCTTCGTTGATATGAATCTTGAAGTCTTCTTTGGTCATTCCCGGAGCGGCGACTTCTACTTTGTAGTCTTTGTCACTTTCAATAACATTGATGGCGGGAGCTGTTGCATTGGCTTTTACCATCCAGTCGTTATCAAAGAAATCATTAAAAATACTTGGTAACCATGTTTGGTTTGATCTTCTTACTGGCATCATAATCTTAATCTCCTATAGGTTTTGGTTAAACATTTTGTTTATTTCTGAATTCCTTCACCTTTCGGTTTTGTCATTCACTATCCATAATGCAAACCGCATACCATTAGTTCGATGATATGCGGTTTATATTGCACTCTTTTAAACCTATAAAGGTTTTCTTAAAGATTAGAACCTTTGCATTAAAAGTTGGTAAGCCTCTTTAAACATTTGATTGTCAAGACTACTGCCAATTTGTAATTTTAGGGGGGACAGATTGACAGTCGTTCTATATCAGCTTGAACCGCATACGGAAGATTCCGTCTTTATAGTCGTAGCTTATAATTTTAAATGTACCTATTTCGGACGTATTTTTCACGTGTTGACCTATACAGAGGCATTCATCGTAATCGCCGACTTTTACAATCCGTACGGTTTCGGAAGCTTTTTCCGGTAAGCGTTTCATGTCAAAACGTCCTATAGCTTCCTCTTGAGAGATAAATTCCATTGTAACGGGCAAATTTCTTCGCAATACTTCGTTTACGGTGTTTTCTATTCTTGTAATATCCGTTTCTTCCGGACATGTTTGCAGCGCAAAATCCAGCTTGCTTTTTTTGCGTTCTATATGGGCGGATATTGCTCGTCCGCATCCGAAAAGATTGACCATTGTCCTGTTTATGACATGCTCTGTGGTATGCATGGGAGGGTACTCCTGTTTATTATGGTCGTTGAGTGATGGTTGTTCCATAGTTATTTTATTTTTGTTCTGATTTTGATGGGATATTAAAATCCGTTCAAAGATAAATTATTCTTTTGTAATGAGGAAGCAGAGAGGAAATGATTGCTTTTGTATTATTATAAAACAACGAATTTTAAAAGATACTTAATGCCAGAGGGGGAGCACATTCGTAAAAATGTATGACGTTCACGAGGCTCTCAACCGATTTTCATGAGGCATGAACGTCATACTGATTTTACTATTTTACATCACAGGGGTTTGAAATAAAAAGACGAATGAGTCGCTGTCTTTTAAATCTTTTACGGCATCCCCTGCATAAATCTTTCCGTTGGTGAGAGGCAGTTTCTTGATTCCGGCTTTGGGACTAAAGTCGATTTTTTCAAATCCAACCAAAATAGATTAGGAGTCATGACCGATTCAAAATAATATATTTTATTCTTCTGATCGGATACAGAGCGCCAGCGGGTGGAAGATATATGAGGTTTGTCCGGTGTGGTAATTCCGAAGGGGACGGATACATTACGCATCACACTGAGTACACTGGGTACAGCTATTTTAGCGTCCGGAGTCTGAGGGATTGCATGTATATAAAAAGAGGCACGCACAAAGCGGTCGCTGGAACGGTTTGTACCCGGCAGCATTTGCAATCCTCCTATTTCTTTCCAGTAATCATTGATAGCTAACTGATAATCATATCGTGGAGAATTGGTCATCACTTGGAATTCTTTTCCTTCGTGTATGCTTAAATTCCCGTCCAGATATTCCAGAACCGCTGTATTTCCTGTTTCATCTGTAATAGCCAGGTGAAGAGTGGAAGCTGAACCGTTGGGCATGTGGGGAGCATCAATGCGGAATGATTCTTTTTTCAGTTCCTCGACAGCTTCATGTACGGTGGCAAAATTGTCCAGTACATATTGTGTCCATATACTGATTCCCATGACAGGACGTGTATCTCCCTGACGGTCAAAGACGGATTCTGGCAAAAATAACAGACTGGCAACCAATCCTTTTTCATTCATTCCGTCACACGTACCTATATCATATCCTGTTGCAATGACGCTGCCGTATTTTGAAGTCCATTTCACGGCATTTTCTTTATTATATCCTGCACGTTGTATTCCTCTGGGGAAAACATAGATATTACTCATAATATCTTCTTTCCAATCCATTGTACGTCCAGTTATTACCATATTGTCCGGTCCGATATAGACGGCACGCGTGCATGCATCCGCTTTTTGTACGCTCATATAGAACATACCTGCCAATGTTAGTAATGCAATACTTCCTTTTTTTAATTTCATGATTCTATCATTTATAAAGATTGTCTTTGCCATTTAGAACAAACTGGATAAGGAACAGGTTTATAGAAATGCAGTGATTTGTGATACATTTGTTGATAAATGCTAATTCATCGGTTCAATTGGAATATAAATGACATCCGTGTTCCCTTCATAAATTTCTACCTGATTATCCTATTGGAGGGATTTTGTTGAGAACTGATTTAAGATAGATCGAGGTTTGTGGATTAAAAGAAATACTTGTTTTATCATAAAAATAAGGGGGATAAAATAAAAAAGGAGCAACGCCTTGCTCCAACCTTTGTTAACCTTAAATCTAATACTATGAAAAACACATTGCAAAGATACGGACTTTTTGGAAAATAGCAAATAATCAGACTTAAAAAGTATGCTATATAACATTGTTTAATATTTGTATTTCTCGAAAACCTGTTTTTTAAGACTTCTTTTGCGTATCTTTGCAGCCGTTAAAAAATAGCTGACGATAGTAAAAAGAGAAAATATATGGCATTTGAAGCGACAAAGAGAGAGTGGGGCGAGCTTTACGCCTTTTTCCGCTTGTTAGCGGACGGATATGTGTATGCAGGTACGCCTGATGTGAAAAGGAATGAAGTGCAAAAGTTTCCTGTGGCGATGGTACAGCGTGAGGAACATGACGGGACACGCCGTTATATTCTGGAGGATGAGGCGACCGTACGTATTTGTGGGGAAAAGATAGATAAGCAGATACCTCGTGAGGATTTTGCGGCTGTGGCAGAGTTGGTTTTTGCTGCTGTCAAAGAGAGTCGCGAGAATGATGTGATGTCTCCCGACGGTGTGGAAGAATTTTTGGATGAAGTCGCCATTTATGACTTGGAAGCAAAGACGGATGACCGTACTGATTTTTATGTTGCTTTTTACGGTATAGAGGCCCCGTTGGTAGGTTTTTGCGTTCGTTCCCGTTTGGGGACTATGTTCCCGTTGTTGGATGGAGGGCGTGCCGCCAATTTGAAGTTCGAGCAGACAGGTGTTAAATTCGCTACTCCTACCGTAAACAAAATTAATGCTTTTGGTGAAGAAGACGATGTGGCAGGGCGTATGTTGATGATAGAACGTTTGGGAGGAATCTTGAAATATAATGATGTGGCCGATAAAGTATTCCGCAGTAATCTTTGCATGATAGATCTTCATTTTCCCCGTATGTTGGGCGAGATGTTGCGTGTCATGCATTTGGATGGCATATCCAAAGTTAGTGACCTGATAGAAGCAATCAAACAAATCAATCCGTTGAAAATAAAGGATGAATTGATTCATAAGCATAGTTATTATGAATATAAGATGAAGCAGTTTCTTATGGCTTTGGCTTTGGGAATGCGTCCTGCCAAGATCTTTAATGGGATAGATTCTGCTATATCCGGTTTTTTGTTTGTAGATGGTAATGGAGAGATACTTTGTTATCAGAAGGCTGACCGTCAGGTCTTTGCCGATTTCCTGTTTGTTAATTCCCGGTTTGAGAAAAGTTCCACTGAAAAAGATAAATATGGATATCTGGAACGTGAGAACGGAGTCTATTATTTTAAACTGAACTTGAAAATTGGTCTGTTGAAGAGATAGGACAATGAAAGAATTTGTATTTTCCTAGAATTAAAATATTTTTTCACTACAGATTACACAGATTGAAATACGATTTATTGATTATTTCAATCTGTATCTGTGTTAATCTGAGTAATCTGTGGTGGGAAACTATAGCTTGAATTTCAGAATTTTTCCATTCATTCCATCTAGTAATACGGGAGTTGTTTTGTCCGGCATAAGAGTGAGCTTCTCTGTGTTTCCGGTCAGCAATTCGGTTGCCTCATATTCTCCATAACGATGGATGCCTAAATAATCAAACGCATGTTGCGGAATATTGACGGCTGAACGTGCCGGTATGGAGTCAAAGTTGACCATAATTAATATCAGTTCATCATCCTGTTTTCGTAAAAAGGCGTATTGCTTATGTTCGTTGAACACCCATCCGGCCAGATTGGCATAGGTTAAGTCAAAGAACACACCTTCCCGTATGGCTTTTTCACTGTTGCATATATTCAGCAGGCGGGTATAGAATTGTTTCAATTGCTTTTCATCCTCATTCAGGAATTTATTGTCAAACTTGCCTCCGTTGCGCCAGCGGCGTATGCTGTCCACACTCCAGTAATCAAAGATAGTAGTTCTTCCGTCACGCCCGCTGAAACCTTCCGTATCCATGCCATGTTCTCCCAATTCCTGCCCGAAGTAAATCATGACTGGGTTGGTATTCATGCAAGCCGATACAATCATTGCGGGGATGGCTTTCGAGCCGTTTCCGGCAAAATAATCGGAAGCTATGCGCTGCTCGTCATGATTCTCCAGGAAATTGAGCATTCGTTTTTCGATACCTCCCAAGCTTTGCCAGCGTTGTGGAATAGCAGTTGCCGATTCCCATCCGCAGGTAATGGCGCGTAGCGTATCATACAGACCTACTTTGTCATATAAATAGTCGAATTTACCATTGAACAGATAATTCCTGTATTCTCCCGGATTATAGATCTCGGCGATAAATATCAGTTCCGGATGTTCGGCTTTGATTTGCGGAATCACCCATCCCCAGAATTCTACAGGAACCATTTCTGCCATATCACAGCGGAATCCGTCAATGCCTTTGGCAGACCAGAACAGTAGGATGTCACGCATCTTTACCCATGTGTCCGGAATCGGTTCGAAGTGGCGGCTATGACCGTTCATGTAGTCTATACCATAATTCAGTTTCACAGTTTCATACCAGTCATTGGAGTTGGGCCATGCGTCAAAACGGTCATTACCGGTTGCTTTTGCCGGAAATTCTATGTAAGGTTCCGCTGCGCCACGGTGCAGGTCGATATTACCTTCCAGTTTTGTATCTGGAATATAATAGAAATTATTGTTGGGGCTGAATGCTTTTGTCATATCATCTTTTTCACCCAAATCGGTTACTCCTTCAGGCTTGGCGTCTGAACCATATTGGCGGGCTACATGGTTGGGGACAAAATCAATGATGACTTTCAATCCGGCTTTGTGGCTTCGTTTTACCAGATTCTCGAACTCTTTCATACGGTCCGGGATACTGGTTGCCAAGTCAGGGTCTACATCATAATAATCCTTGATGGCATACGGTGATCCGGCCTTTCCTTTTACTACTGCAGGATGATCGGGTTTGATACCATAGCGGGTATAATTGGTTTGGGTAGCATGTTCAATGATACCTGTATACCAAATATGTGTAGCACCCAGTGTTTTGATCTCGCTTAAAGCCTTTGTCGTGAAATCGGCCATTTTTCCGCAACCGTTTTCCTCCAAAGAACCATTAGGCTTACAACGCAGGCTGTTGTTCCCGAATAAACGGGTGAATACCTGATAGATAATAATTTTTTCTTGTGTATCCATTTTATTCTTTTTTTTGTTTATCTCCAAATCGTTCCATTCTCCAGGAGTAATCTGTCCAGGAGTTCCGTTGCCGTATTGTATCCTTTTTCGAATATCTCTTCGGCTCTTTCCAGCTCCCTGTTGCTGTATTCTTCCAGTCCGTATGATTCGATTAGCAAATCTGCAATCCCTTTTTGAGGCAGTGTATTGGCTTGGAAAATAAAATGATAGGCTCTGAGTGCGATGCTTACCACATTCTTGCTATATTCATCTGCTACCAGCGGGTCTACATTGAGTGCTATCACTTTCTCGCATTCTTTGCGGATGGGGCTTACCGGCAGGTTCATCAAGATTCCTCCATCTACATAATATGTATTGTTGATGCGTATGGGGGCAAACAAGATAGGCATACAGCAGGAAGCAGCCAGCCTTTCGGCTATTTTCCCTTTTTTAAAAGAAACGATGCGTCCGTGATCCAAATCGGTAGCGGTAATAATAGTGGGGATTTTTAGTTCTTCTATCATTTTCGACTCCAGGTTGCTGTTTAAGAAATCAATGAAACTGTCCAGTTTCAGCAGACCTTGTTTGTTGATAGAAAAAGTGGTCAGTTCTTTGAATGAATGGTGCTCAAAAAGTTCAACAATATGAAAAGGTTCTTTGCCGTCGGCATAGAAGACGGCGGCAAGAGCACCTGCACTTACTCCGGAAAGTATTTCCGGCTTGATGCCATGTTCATGCAAAGCCTGCATAATCCCCAAATGGGCAAATCCTTTTATAAATCCTCCGCTCAGGGCATAACCAATGTTATATTTAAATTCATTCATAGTCTGATCTCGTTTAGATACCGACAAACTTACGAATATTTTTGTGAAATGCCATAAAAAATACGGATTACTCAGCATATTCCGGTAATCCGTATAAAATTTATAATAACTGAAATTTATTTATCAAGCAATACCGTGTGCGTTGACCGATCCATCAATTTTCTTGATCAGTCCTTGCAGTACAGCACCCGGTCCGCATTCAGTAAAGTCATCGGCACCATCGGCAACCATATTCTTCACAGTCTGGGTCCAGCGTACGGAAGCGGTGAGCTGAGCCACCAGATTTGCCTTGATTTCAGCGGGATTTGTGTGAGGTAAAGCGTCCACATTCTGATATACTGGGCATTTCGGAGTATGAATTTCAGTAGCGTTGATAGCAGCTTCCAGTTCCACTTTGGCGGGGTTCATCAGCGGAGAGTGGAAGGCGCCTCCCACTTTCAACGGCAGGGCGCGTTTAGCACCGGCAGCTTTCATTTGCTCGCAAGCCTTGTTGATCCCTTCGATAGAACCTGAGATGACAATTTGTCCCGGGCAGTTATAATTGGCAGCCACTACCACTTCTCCTTCTTTAGAAATCGCTTCACAGATTTCTTCTACTTTTTCGTCAGGCAACGCAATGATGGCAGCATCGTAGAGGGTTGTGCCTCACAAGCTTTCTGCATAGCCATAGCACGTGCATAAACCAGTTTCAGACCATCTTCGAAAGACAATGCTCCGGCTGCAACCAATGCGGAAAATTCGCCTAGCGAGTGTCCGGCAGTCATTTCAGGTTTGAAATCATCACCCATGCAAAGAGCGGAAATTACCGAGTGCAGAAAAACGGCAGGCTGAGTTACCTTAGTCTGGCGCAAGTCTTCGTCAGTACCTTCAAACATGATGTCTGTGATACGGTATCCTAAAATGTCGTTTGCTTTTTCAAAAAGTTCTTTGGCTAAAGCCGAGTTTTCGTACAGGTCTTTACCCATACCTACAAACTGTGCTCCCTGTCCGGGGAATACAAATGCTTTCATATTTTTCCTATTTTGGTTTAAAAAACGTTGCAAAGTTAATTATTTCTTTCGGAACTACGGAATAATAATGAGGCAATTTGCTAATATGCTGCGTTATGTACCGCATGGTAATTAGCGCATAGACAAATTATTTCATTATTTTCATCGGGACAGGTGCGTAAAAGTGATTCAGCGGACCGTGTCCTTCGCCTATATGCACGTCTTTCCCGGCGTGGATGCCTTTGGTGACATATGCTTTTGCATGTTCTACGGCCTGCGGCATATCATATCCCAGTGCCAGAAAAGTAGCAATGGCGGAAGAAAGAGTACATCCTGTTCCGTGTGTGTTTTTGCTTTCTATCTTGTCTGAAATAAAGAGATGAGGCTTGTCTTCTCCAACTATTTGTAATACATCGCACATCTTGTCGCCCTCCAAATGTCCTCCTTTCAGTAAAACGGATCCGCAACCGAACTTTAATAATTCCGATGCGGCAGCTTTCATTTCGTCCACATAGCCTATGCGGTGTTCCGTCAATACTTCCGCCTCACTCAGATTGGGTGTAATCAGGCTGGCCAGAGGCATCAGTTCCCGGGTCAGTGCACTGATGGCGTCCTCTTCTATCAGTCGGTGTCCGCTGGTCGATACCATGACCGGATCGAACACAACGAAGCGGGGCCGGTATGTACGAAGGCAGGAGGCTATGGTCTTGACTATTTCCACATCATTAATCATACCTATTTTAACAGCATCCGGACGGATATCTTCCATTACGGCTTCTATCTGGCCACGCACATATACCGGTGGTACGGGATGTATGGCACGTACTCCCAAAGTGTTTTGTACGGTGATTGCAGTAATGGCTGTCGCAGCATAACCACCCAAGGCGGAGATTGTCTTCAGGTCAGCCTGTATACCGGCTCCTCCGCTGCAATCGGAGCCTGCTATACTTAATACACAAGGATATTTCTTCATATAAATCTCATTTTGACAAAGTATTTGCAAAGATAACGAATAATCTTGTTTTAAATGTTTGCACAAGTGAAGGGAATCAATTATTTTTGCTAAACATAAAATAAAGTAAAAATAAGGGGAATGAAAAGAATCCTAGTAACGGGAGGCGCAGGATTTATAGGGTCACATCTATGCACTCGTCTGATAGAGGAAGGTAATATTGTTATATGTTTAGACAACTTTTTCACGGGGAGTAAAGAGAATATAAGTTACCTGACCGGGCATCCGCGCTTTGAACTGATAGAACACGATATAATTAATCCGTTTTGGACGGATGTGGACGAGATATACAATCTGGCATGTCCCGCCTCTCCTATACATTATCAGCATGATGCTATCAAAACGGCGAAGACGGCTGTCTTCGGCACGTTTAATATGTTGGGACTGGCGAAGCGTAACAAAGCAAAAATACTTCAGGCTTCTACCAGTGAGGTGTATGGTGATCCGTTGTCGCATCCCCAGAGGGAGGGAGATTGGGGGAATGTGAATCCCATAGGCTACCGGTCTTGTTATGATGAAGGAAAACGTTGTGCCGAAACTTTGTGCATGGATTATTACCGTCAACATGGTGTTTTGGTAAAAATAATCCGCATATTCAATACGTATGGCCCTAATATGCTGACCGATGACGGACGTGTAATTTCCAATTTTGTGGTACAGGCATTGCAAGATAAAGATATAACCATTTATGGAGACGGAAAACAGACGCGTAGTTTTCAGTATATAGATGATCTGGTGGAAGGAATGATGCGTATGATGGCTACGGAAGATCATTTCACAGGACCGGTGAATATCGGTAACCCTTGCGAATTTTCCATATTTGAACTGGCTCAGAAGATACTGGAACTGACCCGTTCTCATTCTAACATTATTTTCGAACCTTTACCTCATGATGACCCTCGTCAGCGCAGGCCGGATATTACTCTGGCAAGAGAAAAGCTGGATTGGGAGCCTCACATTCATCTGGAAGAGGGGCTGACGAAAGTGATTGATTATTTTAAAAGTGTTCTGGCTAAATAATATATACCTATGACATCGGATGTAAATGTTGTAATAAGTCATTCTGAGTACACTGTTTTAGTTGTGGATGATGTGGTTTCTAATGTCTTGTTGTTAAAAGTGTTGTTAACAAACGAGAAGTTTAAGGTGATAACTGCCGGTAATGGAAAGGAGGCATTATCTCAGGCGGTCAATGCCCGCCCCGATTTGATTTTGTTGGATGTCATGATGCCCGAGATGAATGGTTTTGAAGTTGCTGAACGATTGAAAGCCGATCCGGAAACACAACATATTCCTATTATATTTCTGACAGCTTTGAATACCACCGCCGATATAGTGAAGGGTTTCAAGGTAGGTGCGAATGATTTTATATCCAAACCTTTTAATAAGGAAGAGCTTGTGATCCGTGTTACTCATCAGATATCCCTGGTTGCCGCCAAACGGATCATCATGGAGCAGACGGAAGAACTGCGTAAGATTATTATGGGGCGCGACAAGTTATATTCTGTTATCGCGCATGACCTGCGTTCACCCATGGGATCCATTAAGATGGTGCTCAATATGTTGATACTCAGTCTTCCGTCCGAACAGATTGGTAAGGAAATGTTTGATATGCTGAGCATGGCCAATCAAAGTACGGAGGATGTTTTCTCTTTGCTGGATAATTTGCTGAAATGGACTAAAAGCCAGATAGGCAAGCTGAATGTCGTTTATCAGGACTTTGATATTGTGGGGAATATTGCTTCGGTTATCGAAATTTTCAATCTGGTAGCCGGTATGAAGAATATAAAGGTGAACTTCCCGGTGCACGGAAAGATTGAGGTACATGCCGATATGGATATGATGAAGACTATCTTGCGTAATCTTCTCAGCAATGCGATCAAGTTCAGCTATAATGATTCCGAAATTCTGGTTAATGCAGGAATAGAGGGTGATAAAGTCATAGTCAGTGTAAAAGATACTGGAAAAGGCATGGGTGAAGAAGATCAAAAGAAATTGTTGAACACGGAAACTCATTTCAGCAAATACGGAACGAATAATGAGGAAGGTTCCGGATTAGGCTTGTTGTTATGTCAGGATTTCGCTGTTAAGAATGGTGGGCATTTATGGTTTGAGTCTGAAGAGGGGAAAGGTTCCACTTTCTTTTTCTCGGTAGCTTTGAAGAAGTGATTTATCAAAGTCCCACCTCCAGATATACCGGGTTATGGTCACTCATATCATAAGGAATCACCTTATATTTTATACCTTCCAATAAGGTGGAATGGAACAAGTAGTCTATCCGTAGTAAATGGTGAACCCCCCGGTAAGTGGCTCCGTACCCTTCTCCTGCGGTTTGAAATCCGTCTTTCAAGCCGCTTTTCAGCGTTTCATAAGTAAAAGTTCCCGGAGGGTCATTGAAGTCACCGCATACAATCAAGGGATATTCCGTGGCATTGATTAGCGAACTGATTTGTTCAGCCTGTCCGGCACGTCTGACAGTATTTTCCCGGAAGTTGTCAGAATAGTCCAGATAAATGGCTCTTTCCTGTTCCTCATCTTGTGCTCCCCGAGCCTGTGCTGCTTTGGAACGCATTCTGTCAAAGTTGGTAGTCTGCATGTGCACGTTGATGATGCGTATCGTCATACCTTTTACATCCAGGTCGGCCCAGATGGCTCCGTTATTGGTATTCGGAAATTCTATTGTTTGTGACTGTTTGATGGGGTAGCGGCTGTAAATGGCCTGACTCAATCCTTCGGGGATAAACGAGTAAGGGAATGTTTTAGCATACGTATTCTGTAAATCCTGTTCCGTAAAGTCGCCATTACCTCTATATTCCTGAAAACAAAGTACGTCCGTTTCCTCCTTGTTCATCATCTCGGCAAACTCTTTGGCGGAGAATCCCGTGATTTCATTTCCAAATGAGTGGACATTGTAAGTCACTATTTTCAGTCTGTTTTCGTTAGCATACTTGGTAGGGTTATAAATTTGGTACATGGAAGTGATGTATTCGTAGTTTACCATCAGCCCCGTCAATGGAATCCATAACCAATACCGGAGTCTGATGAGCCAGTAAGTAAATAATATCGTATTGACAACCACCAGTATAGGTTTGCTTAAAGCAACGTACGCGGCGAACATATTCTCTACCGGATTTATTTTACCTGAGAAATAAGCGAAGATGGAAAGTCCCAGAATGAAGATTGTGAACAGGATAGATAAAAAATAGGCAAATTTGTATACGGCTAATCTTCCCATAAATTACTTTTGTTTTAGATACTTGTTTATAGTCATTTTCAATAAGTCGGCAGATACCGGTTTGGTTAAAAAATCATTGCATCCGCTTTCTATGGCAGCTATTTTGTCTTTTTCATATGCGTATGCGCTTACAGCGATGACAGGTACGTCGGCAGACATTTCCCGGATGGCTCTGGTGGCGTCCAGACCATTGATGTTAGGCATTTTTATATCCATCAAAATCAAGTCGGGTTTGTATTGTTCATAGAATATGATAGCCTCCATGCCGTCATGAGCATGCACCAGTTTGTATATTTTTCCGATCATAGCCTCTATTAAGTCATAATTGCTTTGATAGTCTTCCGCCACTAGGATGGTCATCTCCTGATGGGAAGTTCTGCTGTTGTCTTTAACGGAAGCTGGTGGAAGTTTTTCCTCCCATTTCATATCTCCGTTTGCTGAAATGTAAGGCAATGTAAAAGTGAATGTGGTTCCGGTTTCCATTTTTGATTGTACAGCTATTTTTCCTCCTAACTTTTCTACAATGATTTTGCTGATGGAAAGACCCAGTCCTGTACCTTGCACCTGGTTGTTGGCCATGATGAAACGGTCGAATATCTTGTCTATCTTGTCATCGGAAATACCGCTTCCGGTATCGGCTATATGAAAAACAATTTCTTTTTCCGTCAATTTATATCCGAAGCTGATAGAACCTTTGGCTGTGAATTTTGTAGCATTACCTATCAGGTTGGAGAAAACCTGGAACAAGCGGTTCCTGTCTGTCGAGATAACCAGTGACGGATCGGACTCTTCGAAAACAAGCTCCACCCCAGGCTGACACCTGAAACTATACGTGTTTTTTACATCCTCACATAAAGTATAAAGGGATACAGGCGCATAGTTGAACTCCATCATGCCCGATTCAATCTTCGACAGGTCCAAAATCTCGTTGATAAGTTCCTGCAGGCGCATGTTGTTTTTTTCTACAATATCGTAATACTGCAATCTTTCCTCGGCGTTTTCCGTTTCAGCTATAATGCGTGAGAATCCTAGAATGGCATTCAACGGTGTACGGATTTCATGGCTCATATTGGCAAGGAAGGCAGATTTCAGCTGGTTGGAGCGTTCTGCTTTCCAAACAATCTCGGATGTGTTCTGTATATATCCTTCCAATACGGTCCTTTGCATATATACCTCTTTATGATATGTTTTTATTCTCATGTTGACGGTCTTTCCGTCAATAAGGAGTTTGTAGTTTATGGTATTGGAAGCATCCTTCTCCTTCAGATTTTCTTCCAGCCATTGACTGAAACGGGCCTTGTCATCAAGGTGCATATAGTTCATGTATTCATCTATGGAAATCTGTTTCTGTTCCTCATCGTTACAGAATATCCGGGTGTATCCCGAATAAGTGAAGAACCGTGTGGACGAATCGTATGCCCATAATCCTATTCTTGCGGCTTTTTCTATTTCGCACAAATCTTTTTGCTTTTTTTCCAGTTTCAGCCTGACGACACTCCGGCCTGTGATATCCCTGTATTGAAAAAGAAAATGCTCCTCATCATACTTGCTGATAATACATTTGTAGTATTTTACGTCATCTTCCAATATTAATTTGTAATTCCGTGCGGAAAGTTTGTCTCCTGCCCGTACTTTGGTGAATTCCGCATACATCTCCCGTGCCGTTTCCACAGGGAAATAAGAGAATATATTTCTCCCTATAATATCTTGTTCTTTTATAAAGAAGTCCGTCGTATTAGCCTTGAAGTCTAAACAGGTGCCGTCTTTATATACGAAAAACATAGTATCAGCCGTAATTTCCAGAATTTTGTCTGCATACTGCTTATCGTGCAATATATTACTCGGAATTTTCATATTAATAGTATGATTCTCAATATACTGTTTCTCTTAGCGAATTTAGATGCGTGATATTTGTTACTGACAGCAAATATACAAAAAAAATATTGTTTATATCATTTTATATCGTAATTTTGCAAGGTAATCAATGAAAAGAAGAAATGAAAAAGATTTTGGTAGCTGAAGATACGGAAAGTAATTACCTCTTATTATCTATAATTTTAAGAAAGGAGTATGAAGTTTACCGTGCCCACGATGGGCAGGAGGCTATTGAGAAATTTGAGGGTTGCCGGCCCGATATGATTTTGATGGATATAAAGATGCCTGTTATGGACGGTTTGGAAGCTACCAGAAGAATTCGTCTGAAAGGGGGGACACTTCCCATCATAGCTCTTACCGCCAATGCGTATGACAGTGACCGTGACAAGGCTTTTGAAGCCGGATGTGACGATTATATGGCCAAGCCGATTATGGCTCCCGCTTTGCGTGAGATGATAGAAAAATATTTTGGTGAGTAAATATTATGCCTGCGGGATTTTTCCCATGTTCCGCCGGCATGTCTTTTCAAATAGAAGAAACCTTTTATCACATTGATGTTCATGAACAGGAAATAGTAGGGAATATAAAGCAATTTGTTCTTTACGGACTTGGCAGACAGGAAGCTGCCATAAACTCCCCCGAGGTAGAATGCGGATTGCAGCAGAAGAAAAAGAAAGTAAACCGGATGGCTCTCACTACAGACAACCAGCAGGATATTCAAGGGAAAGAGCAGAAACAAGGCAACCGGGGTTACCGACCATCTCAGTACGCGGTGGGAGACATATTGAAAACTGAGGATTCCATAACGTAGAGGATTTAGCAGTTCTTTCAAACGATAGACGGACTGCAATCCTCCTGCTGAGATACGTATTTTTCTTTTCTCTTCTTCTTTCATATCGGTCGATCCGCTTTCCAAGGCATATGCCGTATCACAATATGCTATCGTATACTGCTTCATGGCGATACGCAGGGACAGCATAAAATCATCCAGTAGGGTATCTTCAGGCATTTCCTCATATAACGGGGTGCGGATGGCAAATAATTCTCCGGCAGCACCTATGGCGGAATAGAGCTGATAATCCATTTTTTTCAGCCATGATTCATATTTCCAGTACAATCCTTCTCCTCCGGAAACAGCTCCTCCGGTACTGTACATGTCTACCCGTTTTTCTCCTGCCACGCATCCCACCTGCGGATGGTTAAAACATTTTACTATCTCGCGAACGGCCTGCGGATTAATAAATGTATTGGCGTCTGTGAATATGACCAAAGGCGTGGTGACAAATCCCATTCCCCGGTTCATAGCGGCTGTTTTTCCTTTTCTTTCGGGGACGAACAATAGGGTGACATCGGGATACGCTTTTAATTTTTCATTGGTTCGGTCATTGCTGCCGTCCGTTACCCATACGATATGCAGTTTCTCTTTGGGATAATCCAGTTCGTGGCAGTTTTTCATCTTTCCGTTTACTACCTGTTCCTCATTATAGGCGGTGATGAACAGGGTGATTTCGGGCAGGGCGGTGTTGTTGCCGTTCCGGCAGGTTTCTTGCTCCGGTTCGTCCGTATCGTAGAAGAAAAGAAAACTTTGTTTTATTTTTACCAATATCCACAACAGGATTCCGTATCCCACATAGGTGTAGAATACAATGAACAGGAGGATGAAGAAGAGGATTTCAAGGGTGTTCATGCTAGTATTTCTTTATATATTTTCAATAAACAAACAGGCATATTAAAGATGAAAATAAAATCCAAATAAATACAACTAAATATGCTTTATATCAGTTCTTTATAGGGTAGTTATTTCTTTCAGTTGTTTTCACTATTTTCTGTTAATTGGTTCTTTTTGGGTACATTTTTGTTTCTTGTTTGTTTCTTGATTTCAGTTTTAATTCGTACATTTGCATACGAAAAATAACGAATGAAAGAATACGATTATGCCACGAATAAAGAAGCCTAAAAAAGTAAAAGAACCAATCCGTCTTCGGATGAAGGATTTGTCCGATGGCAGCAAAAGTCTGTATCTGGATATATACCGCAACGGCAAACGGACATACGAGTACCTGAAGCTGTATCTTATTCCGGGAACGGACAGCAATACCCGTCGGCAAAATGAAATAACAATGGCTGCCGCAAATGCCATCAAGTCGAAACGTATTATCGAGCTGACCAGTGGTGAAGCCGGTATCGTGAACCATACGGATAAGATTTATCTGCTGGACTGGATGCAAACCTATCTGGAGTACCAAGAGAAACGCGACAAGAAGGGCATCGGTCAAATCAAAGCCGTTACCCATATCCTGAAAGAATATGCAGGGGAAAGATTTATATTGGATCGGGTTGACCTCGCTTTTTGCCAAGGCTATATCGACTACATGCTGACAACCTTCCGCCCTAAAGGAAAGCCGATAGCAGCTTCTACACGCAACACCTATTATCAGATATTCAATGGCGCCCTGAATGCTGCCGTTCGGGCTAAACGGTTGTTGAGAAATCCGTTTAACGAGATGGAAAAGTCGGAGAAGCCCAAAATGCCGGAAAGCGTGCGGTCCTATATGACCATCGAAGAGGTACGGGCATTGATTGCCACTCCGATGCAGGAAGGGAGGGTAAAAAATGCCTATCTGTTCTCCTGCTTCTGCGGACTGCGTATCAGCGATATTGTCGGCCTGAAATGGAAGAATGTCTTTGTCGATAACGGCCAATACCGTCTGGCGGTAGCTATGCAGAAGACCAAAGAACCGATTTACCTGCCACTCTCCAACGAGGCGTTGAAATGGATGCCGGAGCGTGAGGACAAGGCTGCAGACGATCCTGTGTTCAACCTGCCTTCAAATATCAATCAGTATCTCAGACCGTGGGCCGAAGCGGCCGGAATCACCAAGCGTTTTACTTTTCACACCGCCCGGCATACATTCGCGACCATGATGCTGACGCTCGGTGCGGATCTCTATACCGTATCGAAGCTGCTTGGCCATACCTCCGTGAGAATGACACAGGTGTACGCCAAAATCATCAACCAGAAAAAAGACGAAGCAGTCAATTTGGTTAACGGCCTATTCGACTGATGTAGTCATACATGTCAAATTCAATTTAAGGTAAATATTTCCGGCTTTTCTCCGATATTTCAAATGGTCGAAGTAATGCCACTATTATAATAAGTATAAACCCATAAAAAACAATTCGACATGAAAGGACAAAACAACAGGTCCTCTCTTTTTTTGAAGGGAGACCACATCTGCACCACTTCGCTACGGAACAGGATGTAGCGGAAGAATTTTACGAGTTGCTCTCCGAAGCAAGGGAGCTTTATCTTCAAGACGTCATGACAGGCGGCAAACGATATGGCCGCTACGTGGATGACTTTATAAACAGCCACCGGTACATCGACTGCAACAGTGCGGTTTGCAGGAATTGCCATGAAATGAACATTCATATCATCAGAGGGCTGTTGCTCGATTGTACAAGTCTCGTCAAAAGCCTCTTTACCGCAGAAACATTTTCTTTCGAGGAGTGCATGGCCTTGAAACAAAAGTACGACATTGCCGGAGTATGGTTCGACTCTTCACGTATAGAAGATTCCAGAAACGCTCCACCTCTCTCCTTTGGTTGCAATTTTTCCCGTGAACAGATGACAGGTATTGTGGCTTGCGCCAACGCTTATCATCTGTTTTGCGTTTCCACTCTCCGCATCGAGGACATGGAAGCGCTTTTTGCCTGCAAGGAGAATTTCTGTATACGTGTGAACAATATCCGCCATGTGGCGGTTCTGTTCGATGCGTTGCTCGAAAACACCTTTATCCTACCTCACTGGCAGTCGGTTCTCGACAAGGGGCGGTTCCTGTTGTCCAAAGACGGCACAAGATATGTTACCGCTTCAAGCCTCTCGTCTGCCCTCTCTGCGGCGAGGAACAACATTACATCGGCAAACCTCGGCATACGAAAAGCCATCAGTCGGCTGAAAATATGACACGAAGTGCCAAAAAGCCAAGTATGTGAAAGATAAAACAGTGATAGTTGCCGTGATACGTGCATAGTATCATGCCGGAATTTCCGGCTGTCCGGTTCACATCACATAACTTTGACCTCCGTTAGCGCGCTGCATAACGGAGGTAACTCTCCATTGTCTAATTTTAACATGTATTTTATGCAAAACAGAACAACATTCATGGAGCGGTTAAGCGAACGGCTGACCGCCATAGAAGCGGTTCTCAAGAAGTTGGAACCGGTGGAAGGTCTGTTGGAGCGTGTGGCTTTACTGGAAAATACCATTTACACGACCAAGAAAGTCTTCACTTTTCAAGAGGCGTGCATGTATATCGGCGTGTCCGAAAGTATGTTGTACAAACTCACATCGAACAAGGAAATCCCGCACTACAAACCTCGCGGCAAGATGCTTTACTTCGCGAAGGAAGAGCTGGACGCATGGCTCTTGCAAAACTACGAACCTACGGTGGACGATGCCATGCGTATGGCGACGGAAGTATCCGCAACCCAACCGTTCTTTAACCAGAAGCGCTATGGAAAACGAAAAAAGAACTGACCGTAACTCGTGGGCGGAACTGGACGAGAATCGCCTGTCGGATATTCTCACGGCATCGCAGATAAAGGCCACGGACACCTACGTGACTCCGCCCCAGATTATATGGATCGACAACTCCACCATAGCGACGCTCGGCAATTTTAGCGCTTCGACGGGTAAGGCGAAGGCGAAAAAGACGTTTAATGTCTCTGCTATTGTCGCTGCGTCACTGGCGGGCCGGCAGGTTTTGAACTACCGGGCGCATCTGCCCGAAGGCAAGCGCAGGATCTTGTACGTGGACACCGAACAGAGCCGTTTCCATTGCCATAACGTGTTGGAACGTATTCTCCGCCTGGCGGGACTGCCCACCACAACCGACAACGAGAATCTCGATTTCATTTGCCTGCGGGAATACACGCCGGCCGTGCGTATTGAGGTCATCGACTACGCTCTGCGACAGAACAAAGGGTACGGGCTGGTCATCATTGACGGCATCCGCGACCTGATGCTCGACATCAACAGCACCAGCGAATCGGTGGAGGTTATCAACAAGATGATGGAATGGTCGTCGAAATACGACCTGCATATCCATTGTGTGCTGCACCTGAATAAAGGCGACAACAATGTGCGCGGGCATATCGGCACGGAAATGAGCAATAAGGCGGAAACGGTGCTGGTCATCACCAAGAGTGCGGAGAATCCCGTTATCAGTGAAGTTCATGCGCTGCATATCCGCGAGAAGGAGTTCAAACCGTTTGCTTTTTCCGTTGATGACGAAGGATTGCCGGTCATGGTGGATAACTATTCGTTTGATGGCAGCGTGAGACCGAAGGCCCGGAGCAGCTTCATGGATTTGTCCATCGAGCAGCACCGGGAGGCGCTTTCCGCTGCTTTCGGGGACAGGCCCATCAAAGGTTTCGAGAACGTACTGCAGGCTCTCATGGCCTCCTATGAGGCTATCGGGTTCAAACGGGGACGCAGCGTCATGATAAAACTGCTGCAGTACCTGACGGAAAACCTGAAGCTGATCGTCAAACGGGACAAGCTCTTTTATTACGATGTGACCCCGACCGAAGCCTTGCTTTTCGACGAAGAATGCGAGGACGCAGAAGGTGAAAAATAATTTAGTTTACTTTGGTCCGGGTATATATAGGAGAAAAACCAAAGTAAACCGTTTTTGAAAACAAGTGAAAAGAAAATGACATGACCATAGCGGAAGCAAAACAACTGCGTATCGTGGACTATCTTGCCAGTCTCGGCTACCACCCCCAGAGTGTAACATCGAAACAATACTGGTATTTGTCGCCGCTACGCAATGAGCGTACCCCGTCGTTCAAGGTCAATGACCGGCTCAACGAATGGTATGACTTTGGCGCAGCGACGGGCGGAGACCTTGTGGAACTGGGCAAACACCTTTACCAGACGGACAGCGTGAGCGAAGTGCTTGCCTATATAGGGAAGCACGAGAACGCTATCCCGATACAAAGGGTGCGGATTCCGGGGACAACGCCCCGACCCGTCGAAGCCGACATGAAGGACGTGCTCGTCGTACCGTTGCAGCACCATGCGCTGCTCTCGTACCTTCATTCCCGTGGAATCGACGGAGACATCGGCCGCATGTTCTGCCGGGAGGTCCATTATGAATTGCGGCAACGGCGCTACTTCGCCCTTGCCTTCGGTAACGTGGCGGGCGGGTACGAGGTTCGCAATCCTTATTATAAGGGCTGTATCCGGTGTAAGGACATCTCTGTCATCAGGCATTCTCATAGTGAAGCACAGAACCGGGTTTGCGTGTTCGAAGGCTTCATGGATTTTCTCTCTTACCTGACGCTGAAACAGACGGGTGATGATACGGTCTGCATCGGCGCACCTTGCGATTACCTCGTGATGAACTCGGTGAACAACCTGAAAAAGGCTTTGGAACACTTGCAGGTGTACGAGGAAATACACTGTTATCTCGACAATGATCTCGCCGGACAGAAAACGGAAGAGACCATCGCCGGCATGTACGGCAAGCGGGTGCACAACGAAGCACTCCGTTATCACGAGTACAAGGACCTGAACGATTACCTGCGCGGAAAGAAACGGTAAGGCATTATCGTTACCCCTCCCTTGAAAGCTCTCCTCCCGGAGGGCTTTTTTTATGCCCGTTTTTCCCGGTACATTCGCCTTAAAGTATGAAATTAAAGTTCAATTTATATGTTTCATACTTATTTATACGTAATAAAATATTGTTTGATATAAAGAGTTTTCATTATATCAAATATAATACTTTTCTTTGCTTTTGTACTTTCAAAGTTCAATTAAAGTTTAATTTCATACTTAAAACAGATGAGTTCATACTTTATATTCGCCCTTGTACTGACGGTGCTGTACATCGTCTATTACGCGGTCAATATTACCCGTGACCTGTATGGAAAGAAGGGAACGGAGAAGACTGACGAAGAAGTTTTCGACCTCGGTCCGATGGATGCCACGGAAGAGAGTGTCGAGGTTTCGGAGAACGAGACCGGGTTTAGTATCGGAAATGAGACATGCGACACGGAAGCCGTAGCTGCCCCGCCTGCGGTACAAGACGGCGATACAGGGAAAAAGGAGGCAGCCGCGAAAGAGCGGCTTGAAAGGCTGAAGGCCAAGGCGGAGGCGCAGATGGAAGAGATCGCTCCCTACCTGTCCGACGGCTTTACCGACGAAGAGATGTATAAGGCGTTGATTTCCAAAGGACGCTTGGACAACCGTCCCTGCCTGAAATGGAGACCGGTCAAAGATAAGCTGTAAGATGTCGAAAACGAAAAAGATACTATGTGCGCTTTGTTCCATCATCCCCTGTTCAGCTCTGGCGAAAAGCGGCAGCGTGAATTACAGTTGGGGTGCGGATGCGCTGGCGACGATGCACGACTACGTGGTAACAATGATGTTTTACGTCCAAGCTCTCTGTTGTGCCATCGCCGGGATTTGTGTGATTGTGTCCGGATTCCAGATTTACGTAAAGATGAACACGGGCGAGGACGGCATTACCAAGTCCGTCGTAACGCTTGTGGGCGCGTGCCTGTTCCTGATCGGTGCGTTCCTCGTCTTTCCTGCCTTTTTCGGCTATCGCATATAGAAACGGGAGGCAGGAATCAAGTACCGCCATAACGATTCGAAAGAACTGCAATACTTACCCTAAAATAAATAATCATGTTTCAAAAAACAAAAAGACAAATGAAAAAAAATGTTTTCTGCTAAAAAAGTACAGATGCTCACACTGATGTTGCTGTGTGGCACGACGGCCGTCATGGCCCAGAACTCCGCAGGCGATTATTCCGCCGGTACGACTGCACTGGCTACCGTGACGGAGGAAATCGCCAAGTACGTTCCCATCATGGTCAAACTGTGTTACGCCATTGCCGGTGTTGTGGCTATCGTAGGCGCTATCTCGGTGTACATCGCCATGAGTGCGTCCGTAATGGTTGCATGATAAATTCCTCTTTAGCAAGAGGATAGGTCAGGGTTCAAGTGATCTACTTCCACCCAAATAAGCCCGAGGGGAAACCTAAAGGTGAAAATAGCACTTTGGGAAAGCAATAAGTCAGTCAAAAGCCAGACTGCGACTGAATTGCGAGGGAGAAAGACAGATATGAGGATAAAGTCCATACTGATTGAACGATAGCCCAGCGGCAAAAGATGTAGCTGCGACGGAAGGCTTTTACAAACGTCGCATTGTGGCACTAAGACAACGTCATTGGTGTTATAGCAAAGAACCAGCCACAACGCAACCGCAGTAAGCGGAGAAAAGGGCGGAAGTCGTATCCGACAATCTGTCGTGCTAATAGTTATCATACAGCTAAACGGAGATTACCTAAGTTGGAAAGCCATGAAAGTGGCTATGGGCTTTGGCTCTGAATATCCAATATGGTAACGGAGTCCCATAGTAGTCCGAGCAAGGTAATGCCTTGTACATGGCGAAGGGGAACAGTTAGTAATGTTTTAATACAAATTTTGAAAACGTGTAAGACGTATGGAAAAATCAGAAAGAGTATTAAAAGCTCTAAGTGACCACAGTCAAAGTTCGGATTATAAATACGAGCGACTGTATCGGTATCTGTTCAGTGAAGAGATGTTCGCTGTAGCCTACCAACGCATCTATGCGAAGCAAGGCAACATGACACCCGGAACTGACGGCAAGACCATCGATGAGATGAGTCTTGAAAGGATTGAAAGATTGATTGTGTCCTTAAAGGACGAAAGTTACCAACCCCACCCTGCACGCAGAGTGTACATACCGAAGAAGAACGGCAAGAAACGTCCGCTCGGTATTCCCTCATTCGAGGACAAATTGGTGCAGGAGGTAGTTAGACTGCTGCTTGAAGCTATTTATGAAGGTCATTTTGAAGGCACTTCACATGGTTTCCGACCGCATCGAAGCTGCCACACGGCATTGGGTATGATACAGAAGTCTTTTGCGGGAGCAAAGTGGTTTATCGAGGGAGACATCAAAGGCTTCTTTGACAACATAGACCACAACGTACTGATTAGCATTCTTCGTGAACGCATATCAGATGAACGCTTCCTCAGACTTATCCGTAAATTCCTCAATGCAGGGTATGTGGAGGACTGGAAGTACAACAAGACGTACTCAGGAACTCCGCAAGGTGGAATAATCAGCCCCATGCTGGCTAACATCTACCTTGACAAGTTCGACAAGTACATCAAGGAGTACGCAGCCAAATTCCGCAAAGGTGACAGACGCAGCATCAATCCCGAATACTGGCGTTTGAACAATAAGAAGAACTGGCTGAAAAAGAAGTTGCAGAAAACATCCGATGAGCAGATACGGAAAAGCTATCTGTATGAAATTGCCCAACTGAGCAAACAGATGCTGTCCACTCCTCACAAGGATGCAATGGATGCGGACTTTAGAAGAATGCAGTATGTAAGGTATGCGGACGATTTCCTTATATCGGTTATCGGAAGCAAGTCTGAATGCGAGACCATCAAAGCGGACATCACCCAATTCATGAGAGAACAACTCAAACTTGAATTGTCTGATGAGAAAACTTTGATAACACACGCACAAGACAAGGCGAAATTCCTTGGATATGAAATCTTCATCAGAAAGTCAGACGCAGTGAAAAGGAATAAGGACGGAGTTCTCAAAAGAGACTTCAACGGCGCAGTGGTGTTAACCCTTAACTCGGCTGTGATACAAAAGAAGCTCACTGAGTACAACGCGTTGGAGGTCAGAAACATTGATGGCAAAGACATTTGGTGGTCAAAGCCTCGCAGATATATGACTCCAATGAAGCCCGAAGATATTCTTGCCCAATACAATGCGGAAACCAGAGGACTTTACAACTACTATTCACTTGCTGCAAACGTGTCCAAAGAATGTGCATCTTTCGCCTTCATTATGAAGATGAGTATGTTCAAGACACTTGGCTGGAAACTGAACACTTCCGCAAGGAAAGTTCGCCAGAAGTATCAGAAGGACAAGGACTTTGTCATTCCGTACAACGATGCCAAGGGAAAGCAGAAATACAGAGTCTTCTACAATGAGGGTTTCAAAAAGAGAAATGCTCAGTTCGATGTTGACTATGACAAACTGCCACAGACCATGTACGTGCCATATCCGAGCCTTGTGGAAAGGTTGAAGGATGGCAGATGTGAACTATGTGGTAAGGAAGGAAAAGTAGTCATGCATCATGTGAGGACTCTCACCAAGCTGAAAGGCAATAATGAGTGGGAGAAACTGATGCTCAAAAGACATCGCAAGACACTGGTTGTCTGTGAGGACTGCAACTCTATGATTCAGAACTATGGTAAAGAGTAATGTTACTAATGGAAAGCCGTATACATGGAGACATGTAAGTACGGTTTGGGGGCGAGTACTCGGAAACCGCCCACCGCAAGGTGGGTATGGCGCTGGGTGCTTAGCCCACACAACGAGGAACAGGACGTGAAGAAGAAAATCATGATGGTCGTGGGCGCATGTATTTTCTTAATCGCTGCCGCACAAGCACTTCCGATGTTCTTCGGTATCGGCGCATAAACCTTCCGCACGATGAAAGGCAAGGACGAACGTTACCCTGACTACCCGCTGTTCAAAGGTCTTCAACGGCCTTTGGAGTTCATGGGCATCCAGGGACGCTATACCTACTGGGCGGCAGGCGTTGCCGGCGGAGCCATCGTCGGCTTTATCATCGCCTACTGTCTCGCAGGGTTCGTGGTCGGACTGGTCGTGCTGGTTGCGGTCGTCTCGACGGGTATCGCCCTTATCATGCTCAAACAGCGGAAAGGGCTGCATACCAAGAAAGACGGGCGCGGGGTGTATATCTACGCCCACTCGAAGAAGCTGTGAGAAGAAAAGAAAAACCATCACGGGCAACGTGTGGTCTTGTTGAATGTTGAACGCGGGCCGGCCGCCTGAAATCCGGGCGGCCCGGCCTTTTTTATCGTATTTTAAGATGACTTTGTACATCATTCTACTTTTTATCGCCTTGTGTGCCGGCATGGCCCTGTCGGTCTATGCGTTCGGTACCGGAGGCAAGCGCAAGCGTATCTTTCAGGACATCTATTTTTCCGTGGAAGAGACGAACGGCGTGGGCGTGCTCTATACCAAGACGGGCGAATATTCTGCTATCCTGAAAATAGAGAACCCCGTGCAAAAATACTGCGCGAACATTGACAGCTACTATGAGTTCACGCACCTTTTCACCGCCCTCGCACAGACGCTCGGCGAAGGATATGCCCTGCACAAACAGGACATCTTCGTCAGGAAACAGTTCGAGAACGAGACGGGCGACAAACACGAGTTCCTCTCGTCGGCCTACTTCCGTTACTTCAAGGGGCGCAACTACACGGACAGCGTGTGTTACCTGACTATCACACAGGAGGCGAAGAAGAGCCGACTGTTCTCGTTCGACAACAAGAAGTGGCGCGATTTTCTGGTCAAGATCCGCAAAGTGCATGACCAGCTGCACGATGCCGGGGTACAGGCCAAGTTCCTGAACAAAGCCGAGGCGAGCGAATACGTGGACCGCTATTTCGCCATGAACTTCAAGGACCGGATCGTGTCGATGACCAACTTCAAGGCAGACGACGAGACAGTCTCGATGGGCGACAAACGCTGCAAGGTATATAGTCTTGTCGATGTGGACTGCGCCGCACTGCCTTCACTGATAAGACCTTATACCAATATAGAGGTCAATAACACGGATATGCCCGTGGACCTGCTGGCTGCCATTGACAGCATTCCGAGTGCGGAGGCTGTCATCTATAACCAGATTGTCTTCCTGCCCAATCAGAAAAGGGAACTGGCCCTGCTGGACAAAAAGAAGAACCGGCACGCCAGTATTCCCAATCCGAGCAACCAGATGGCCGTGGAGGACATCAAGCGGGTACAGGAGGTCATCGCGCGGGAAAGCAAGCAGCTCGTGTACACTCATTTCAACCTGATTGTCGCCGTACCGACTGGTACGGACCTGCAAAAATGCACGAACCATTTGGAGAATGCTTTCGGACGTATGGGTATCCATATTTCCAAAAGGGCGTACAACCAGCTGGAACTGTTCGTAAACTCGTTTCCGGGTAACTGCTACGGCATGAACGAGGACTATGACCGCTTCCTGACGCTGGGTGACGCGGCGGTGTGCCTGATGTATAAGGAGCACATACAGCACAGCGAAGAAACACCGCTGAAAATTTACTACACGGACCGCCAAGGCGTGCCGGTAGCTATCGACATCACGGGAAAGGAAGGGAAAAACAAACTGACGGACAACTCGAATTTCTTTTGTTTAGGGCCTTCGGGCAGCGGCAAGAGCTTCCACATGAACTCTGTCGTGCGCCAGTTGTACGAGCAGGGCACAGACGTGGTGATGGTCGATACGGGTAACAGCTACGAGGGCCTTTGCGAATACCTCGGCGGCAAGTACATTTCCTATACCGAGGAAAGACCGATTACCATGAACCCGTTCCGCATCAACCGGGTTGAAATGAATGTGGAGAAAACGGGCTTCCTGAAAAACCTCGTACTGCTCATCTGGAAAGGCTCGCAGGGTACGGTCACGAAGACGGAGGACCGCCTGATAGAACAGGTCATCACGGAGTATTACGACACCTATTTCAACGGTTTCGACGGCTTCACGCCCCTGCAACGGGAGGATTTGCGTAAGGGGCTGCTCATCGACGACCGTAACCGTACCGAGAAGCGGGACGAGGACGAAGGAGAGCGGGCCGGGCGTATCGAGCGCATGATCGACGAGATGGAACGCCGCCGTAAGGAGCTAAAAGTGGAAGAGCTGTCGTTCAACTCGTTCTATGAGTTTTCCGTGCAGCGCATCCCCGACATCTGTACCGAGAACCACATTTCGGGCATCGACATCTCGACGTACCGTTACATGATGAAGGACTTCTACCGGGGAGGCAATCATGAAAAGACGCTGAACGAGAACATGGACAGTTCACTGTTTGATGAGACGTTCATCGTCTTCGAAATCGACAGTATAAAAGATGATCCTCTCCTGTTCCCTCTTGTCACGCTGATTATCATGGACGTATTCTTACAGAAGATGCGTATCAAGAAGAACCGCAAAGTCCTGGTCATAGAGGAAGCGTGGAAGGCGATTGCCAGCCCGCTCATGGCCGAATACATCAAGTTTATGTACAAGACGGCCCGTAAGTTCTGGGCTTCGGTCGGCGTGGTGACACAGGAGATACAGGACATCATCGGCAGCCCTATCGTCAAGGAAGCCATCATCAACAACTCGGACGTGGTGATGCTGCTCGACCAGAGCAAGTTCCGTGAGCGGTTCGATGAAATCAAGGCTATCCTCGGCCTTACTGACGTGGACTGCAAGAAGATATTCACCATCAACCGGCTGGAAAACAAGGAAGGGCGCAGTTTCTTCCGCGAGGTGTTCATCCGCCGGGGAACGACCAGCGGCGTGTACGGTGTAGAAGAACCAAGAGAATGTTACATGACCTACACCACGGAGCGGGCGGAGAAAGAAGCCTTGAAACTCTATAAACGGGAACTGCGGTGCAGTCATCAGGAAGCTATTGAGGCGTACTGCCGGGACTGGAACGCCAGCGGTATCGGGAAGTCCCTGCCGTTCGCCCAAAAGGTCAACGAGGCCGGGCAGGTATTGAACCTTCATGTAAAACAATAACAATCAAATCATTAATTACAAAAATGGAAAAGATAGACATTAGCCAAAGTGTAAAGACACTTGAGTTCGGGAGCAAATATGAAGCCCGTATCCAGCGGATATTCCGTGAGTTCGACATCAAGACCATCCGGGATTTGTGCCAATGGCCCGGAAAGGACTTGGTAAGGGTACGCGACATGGGAAGAAAAAGCATTGAGGAAATAGAGGATGTTCTGGAAAGATACAATCTCCGGTTGGGGATGCTCGGTAAGGAACTGGACGAATACGCCGGCATAGAAAATTCCGTACAGGACGAGGAAGAAGAGGCGAAGTGGGAACAACGCAGGTACGAGATCGCCAAGGAGGTATTCATACATCACCGTCTGGTGGCAAATTCCGCCGTATATGAGGCCGACGGACTGATACGTGCACTAAGAGGCATGACGCACCGTTGACGGATATCTGTTTTTAACCGGAGAGGAATCCATGATGAAACGGCTGTCACTTATCCTTATACTCCTGTCGCTCGCCGTTGTGCAGCAGGTCCACGCGCAGTATTACAGCGTGAACTACGACGCACGCACGGTGGCGGCAATGGCTACCGCTTTCGGTACGGAAGCCGTGGCGGAAAGCTATTACCGGGAGCAGGTCGATGACATTCTCAAGCACTACAATGCGGCGGAAGTGGCTACGGCGGGGATTTTTGCCTCCAAGTTCTTGGAGCATAAAGCCTTTTCCGACCTCGGTATCTGGAATAGCAGTACAGAAAATTACTACTACCGCCGCATTTACCGCATGGTCTCGGAGAAAATCATGCCGAAGATATGGGTGGTGGCGAAACTGATGCTCCGCTCGCCTCAAACGGCTATCTACTGGGGCAGCTACCTGATGAAAATCTGCGACGAGACGAAAAGTCTGTGTATGCAGTTCGAGAGTGTGGTGACGAACAGCACGCTGGGCTTTTCGGACATCGTGTTTCTGGAAATCAACCGAAACATCGCCCCTCTGCTGAAACTCTCGGAAGTGGGCGACATCGACTGGCAACGTATGTTGGACGATCTCGCCAGCGTGCCGGGTAACTTTACGAAAGAGAACCTGCAACACGACATCGACAACCTCTACAACATGGGTGTCGGTCTCGCCTCGGCTGGTATCGGAAATATCGGTGACGTCCTGCTGCAGACCAGTTCTTTCCATGATCTGATGGGCGGCAGGGTCAGCAAGGTCATCGACCTGTATGACCATTACGGTGCGCTCTTCGAGCAGGCGGAACATGACCTCGGAGGTCTGCTGATTGATATGGTGGGCGGAGAGGACAACGTGGCGGGACTGTTCGATTTCAGCAACTACGACCTTACCTCGTGGATGACAGATTATCTGGACAAGACAGCGGGAAACTACTACACGCAACGGTGGTATATCGCCCGTCGCGAGCAAGGGAGTATCGCCCTGTGCGATTACTACCCGCCGACGGACGACAACAGCATATTGAACGGCGGAGAGTGGACACGTTTCGAGACGACCGATCCCGGCTTCTATCCCAATGCCTCGCAACGGGAGCAGGTTCTCGCCAATTCGGAACGGTACGCCGGTTGGTCGAGAAGCCGGGTTCAGCTGCTCAACAGTCAGAACGACGGCTATACCTACACCATCGACTACTGGCAGAACGGTTACATCATCAGTCGGGGCGGCAAACAGACGAAGAAAGCCTATGCCTATGAAATCCATGTGAAGAAAAGCTGGAACCGGGAGGAAATCATTTACGAGGAGGTGTTCGATTCCTATTCGATGGACCTGAACACGTTCAAGGCGCAACTCAATGCCCGCCTCTTGGAGTTCAACGACAACGAGGAGGGTTATACTTACTATATCGCATCCGATGCGCGGAACTACTATCAGGCGACGGACGCTGCGAAGTTGCAGGGCTGCGAGAGCGTGACCATCAGCGTAACCTGCTCGGACGGGGCTACGCTTGGTCAGGGCACGACGCAGTACAAGTGCAGAAAGTGCGGCAAATCCCTGAACGCCCATTCAAAGGAGTGTGCCATGCAGACCACGGTTACGGAGAACGAATTGGACTTGTCCGAGTTGGACGCCATGCTGCAGGAGGCGGAGAACCAGGTGGCCGCCCTTCAGTCGCAAATCAATGCGTTGGAGAATGAGAATGCCGACCTGCTGAAAAAAATCGCCGAGGCGAGCGTGGAAGATGCGGCGGTGTACCGACAGCAGTACAATGCGAACAAAACACAGATAGACCGCCTGAAAAGCGAGCTGTCCGAATGGCAGAAGAAACAACGGGAATACACCGACGCAAAAGCCGAGGCGGCGGGCGATAACGATGTGGCAACGGACGACTATTACCGCATACCGGCCATCATGCAGGACTGTAAGACGGCTTACAGCCTGTCATGGCAGGACGGCGGGGCGTGGAACGGCTACACCTATGTCCGTAAGGCGACCATGCCGAACATCAACGGGGTCATCACGTTCAAGGCGACGGTCTCGATAGCCCGCAAACCGAAATATTTCCTCGGTATCAAGATACACCGTGCCATCGTGCAGATCAGTTGGGAACTGACCACGGAATATACCGACACGTATGTAGCCGACGTGCTGACACTCGACCCGAACCTGTCGGACGCGGAGAAAACGAAACTGGTGAACGACCGTATTGCGGAGATTGCACGGGAACACCCTTCGTGCAAGATCACGACGGAATACGCCCGTACCCCGCCATTGGAAGAGACTCCGACCGGGGAGGTGTACCATCTGCTGTGGTCGAGCGACCGGCTCGAAATCGCACGGGAAGTGGATTCCCGGATTACAAAAATATATGCAGACCTCGTGTCGCTGGAAAAGATGATGCACTATAAGCGGAGCATCATCGACGTGCTGAAGGATGTGCTGCCCGAACTGGACATGGACGAGGGACGCAGGCTGACGCTCGTGGAGGAATGCCACGAACGTTGGGTGGAGAATGCGCGAAACCTGCGGAACGGAAACGGCAAAGACAGCGGAAAGGAGGTGCGGCCATGAAACGTGCCCTGCTGATGACAGTCGTGCTGCTGGTTCTCCTGCCCGGCATCGCCAAGGCGCAATGGACCTTCGACATCGTGTCAGTGGAAGCCTACATCAACGACCACAAGAAACAGCGGAGCCTGCTGCTGGCCCGCAGTACGCTGGAATACAGCAACAAGCTGCTGCACGAATACAGCCGCAAGGAGATCGGCGAGTACAAGGAACTGAATGTGGACTTGGATCGCTACACCCGTGCCTTCGATGTCATCGACGTGATGTACCAGTCCTTGCGGACGGTACTGAACGTGAAAAGCACTTATACGGCGGTCAGCGACCGTATCGGCGATTACAAGAAACTGTTGGAGGACTTCAACGAGAGAATCGTGAAACGGGGACGCATCGACCCCGGCGATGCCGTGATACTGGCCATCAACGAAAAGGCAATACGGGACATCGCCAATGACGGGGAGCAGCTCTACAAGTCGGTGAGCGACCTTGTGCTGTATGCCACCGGGGCGGCGGCCTGCTCGACCTCCGACCTGCTGCTGGTACTGGAAGCGGTGAACACGTCGCTGGACGACATCGAGCGACACCTGAACCGGGCGTATATCGAGACATGGCGGTACATACAGGTGCGTATCGGTTACTGGAAAGCGAAGATTTACCGTCCCAAGGTCAAGGAGATTATCGACGGAGCTTTCGGACGATGGCGCAAAGCGGGACGGCTGGATTATTAATGAACGATGAAAGGGAAAGAAGACAGACTATCTACAGGTTGGAGTTTGACTTCCATGCCATCGACATCGGGAAATAAAAACAGAGAAAGAATTTTTAGTACGAACAAGCCTATTGGGATTATAACCAAGGGATAAAGAGACATTTAGATTGATGCAATGGAAAAGATTGTTTTTGCAAAAGACATTACGTTATATAAAGCCGACTGTCTTGAAGTAATGCCTTTTCTTCCGGAATCAAGTATCGACTTGGTTTTATGTGATCCCCCCTTTGGAATCACAGCTTCACAGTGGGATAAAATAATACCATTCCCGGAAATGTGGAAAGAGATCAGGAGAGTCAGGAAAGAAAATGCACCTACGGTCTTATTTGGCAGCGAACCGTTCAGCAGCTTCTACGCTGCGGTAATTTAGAGGAATTTAAATATGACTGGGTTTGGGAAAAGTCAAAAGCAAGCAATTTTCTTCTCGCTAAAAAACAACCTCTAAAAGCACATGAGCTAATAAGTGTCTTTGGTAAAGGTAGAATCCCTTATTATCCCATCATGGAGGAAGGTGAGCCTTACGGGAATCGCACGAAGAGAGGAAGCAATTGGACAGGAATAAACAATGTCCCCAATCCTACATTCAGAAATGAAAACAAAGGGACAAGGTATCCACGAAGTGTGATATACTTCAAAACAGCGGAATCGGAAGGCAAAACGATTCATGTCAACCAAAAGCCGATTGCATTATTGCAGTATCTGATAAGAACATACACAAAGGAAGGAGATACTGTCCTTGATTTTGCATCGGGGAGCATGAGCACCGCAATTGCCTGTATCTATACGCATAGAAAATGTATTTGCATTGAAAAAGACGAGACGCATTTCTCGCAGGGAGAGAAACGAGTCAGGAATGAGTACCAATATTTACGGCTTTGAAGCAGGCCCTCAAAGTATGACTATACGATATAAATAACTGTAAAATAATGAATAACCGGAAATTAATATGAACAGAACTCTCTTACTCATGGCGGTTGCAGCAGTTGCAACGAGCGGTGTCAAGGCGCAGTCGGTTACTTACAACCATGACTCGCCGAAACAGAACCAGATTACGGTCATGGAAACCGGTACGGGCGCTCTGTCGCCCGAACTTTACTACACGCTGCTGCATAACAAGTACAAGAAGTCGGCGGCAAGCAAGAACAAACTGTCGTTCCGCACGCTGGCGGGTGTCAATCTCTACAATCAGACAGATGAAGCGGAAGCCATTGACTCGGCTCTGGTCAAACGTGCCGAAATCGAGGCGCTGAACGTGGCCGACCGGCAGATTGACCTCGCATGGCTGGCCGAGGGCGATAAGATAAACGCTCAAATGGAGCGGTTTCAGCGCAACATAGACCGGATTCTCCTTGCCGGGGGCACGACGGACGACAAGGAGCGGTGGACGGAATACTATCATGTGTACCAGTGTGCCATCGACGCAACGAAGGACGCTTATATGCCCAATGCGCAACGAAAGAAAGAATACCTGCGGATCTACGAAGACGTGGTACGGCAGAACGAGATTCTGGTCGGCTACCTTGCCCGAAGACAGAACGCCACGGCCACGGACGGATTGCTGAACGTAACCGCCGACCGAACCTTGGACAAAAGCAGCGTCGTCAGAAACGCCATGAGCCGCTGGAACGAATCGCGCCTTGCGGTGCGAGGTTCACAGTCGGACGGCGGCATTGGAACGGGTGACGGAGACGAGACGGTAAACAGAGGGAACTAAAAGCATATAACCTATGGCAGACGGAAATATTCTTTCGGATTTCGGTATCGACCTCTTGGAAGAGGAGATCGACGACGTGATTTTTCAGACCAACGAGTTCCTGACCGACGCGACCTTTACCGGCTCGCAAGGTCCATTTTGGTGGATATTGCAGATGTGCATGGCGCTGGCCGCCCTGTTCGCTATCGTCATGGCGGCAGGCATGGCGTACAAAATGATGGTCAAGCACGAGCCTTTGGACGTGATGAAGCTCTTCAGACCGCTGGCCGTGTCGCTCATTCTCTGCTGGTGGTATCCTCCGGCAGACACGGGCATGGCAAACAGCGGGAGCAACTGGTGCTTTTTAGATTTCCTCTCCTATATCCCGAACTGCGTCGGTTCGTACACACATGACCTGTACGAGGCCGAAGCCTCGCAAATCTCGGACAAGTTCGAGAAAGTGCAGGAGTTGATTTACGTGCGCGACACGATGTACACTGCCCTGCAGGCACAAGCCGATGTCGCCCACACGGGTACGTCCGATCCCAACCTTATCGAGGCAACGATGGAACAAACTGGCGTGGACGAGGTTACGAACATGGAGAAGGATGCAGCGAAGCTGTGGTTCACGTCGCTGACATCGGGTGTCATCGTGGGAATAGACAAAATCATCATACTTATCGCCTTGGTGGTGTTCCGTATCGGTTGGTGGGCGACGATTTACTGCCAGCAAATTCTTTTGGGAATGCTCACCATTTTCGGACCTATCCAGTGGGCGTTTTCGCTCCTGCCCAAATGGGAAGGCGCATGGGCGAAGTGGCTCACGAGGTATCTGACGGTGCATTTCTACGGGGCGATGCTCTACTTCGTGGGCTTCTACGTACTGCTGCTGTTCGACATCGTGCTCTGCATACAGGTGGAGAACCTGACGGCGATAACGACAAGCGAGCAGACGATGGCAGCTTACCTGCAAAACTCCTTCTTCTCGGCGGGCTATCTGATGGCGGCAAGCATCGTGGCCCTAAAATGCCTGAACCTCGTCCCCGACCTTGCGGCATGGATGATACCGGAGGGTGACACGGCGTTCTCAACCCGAAACTTCGGCGAGGGCGTGGCGCAGCAGGCTAAAATGACGGCAACAGGCGCAATGGGTACGGTAATGAGATAACAAAGTAACGATAAATATTCAAACAAAATGGTCATCAAGAATTTAGAGAACAAAATCAAACTGGTCGGAATTATTTGCACCGCCTTTCTTGTGGGCTGCGTCATCATCAGCGTGTCGAGTATCTGGACGGCCCGCACGATGGTTACGGACGCTCAAAAGAAAGTGTATGTGCTGGACGGCAACGTGCCCATACTGGTACGCCGCACGACAATGGAGGAAACGCTCGACGTGGAAGCCAAGAGCCATGTCGAAATGTTCCACCACTACTTCTTTACCCTTGCTCCCGACGACAAGTACATCCGCTACACGATGGAGAAAGCGATGTACTTAGTGGACGAAACGGGCTTGGCGCAGTACAATACGCTCAAGGAGAAAGGCTTCTATTCCAACATCTTGGGAACGAGTGCCGTCTTTTCGATTTTCTGCGACAGTATCACCTTCAACAAGGAGAAGATGGAGTTCACTTACTACGGGCGGCAGCGTATCGAACGGCGCAGCAATATCCTGATGCGCGAACTGGTTACGGCGGGACAGCTCAAGCGTGTACCCCGGACGGAGAACAACCCGCACGGGCTGCTCATCGTGAACTGGCGCACGCTGCTGAACAAGGACATCGAGCAAAAGACAAAAAGCAACTATTAACTCTACCAGCCCTATGAATATCAAAGGATTCAGACGTATGCTGTTCGGCGAGAAGATGCCGGACAAAAACGACCCGAAATACAAGGAGCGCTACGAACGCGACGTGGATGCCGGGCGACGCTTCGCCAAAGCGACACGTATCGACAAGGCAGTGGCCAAAGTACAGGGTTTCGCCAACGCCCACCGGACGCTGTTTCTCGTCATCGTATTCGGCTTCGCCATCTGCGGGCTGACATGGAATATTTACCGCCTGACGGTGGTGTACTGCCATCATCCAGTCCGCCGAACGGCCACGGAAATGCAGGATTCCGTGCTCCGGGAACGGCATAAGATGCTTTCCGTACCGCATGTACGAAGATTCGATACGAAGGAAAGCGGTACGGAAAGGCCGGAATAGAACGGCAGGCTTATGAATATGCCGTTTGAGAGAACTATAAGCAAGTATGTGCAACTCAATTAAAGGGAAACAATGAACAATATCTTCAAGAGAATCAATTTCAGGCAGCCGAAGTATATGCTTCCGGCTATCCTCTATATCCCCCTTCTCGGCACGTCGTACTTCATTTTCGACCTGTTCCATACCGAGAAGGCCGAGGTACAGGACAAGACACTCCAGACGACCGAGTTCCTGAATCCCGAATTGCCGGACGCCCAAATCAAGGGCGGCGACGGTATCGGCAGCAAGTATGAGAACATGGCCAAATCATGGGGCAAGATACAAGATTATTCCGCTGTGGACAACATCGAGCGGGACGAACCGGACGATAACCAAGAGGAATATGAATCGCAATACACCGAAGAGGATATCGCCCTGCTTGACCGGCAGGAAAAGGAGAAAGATCTGGCAGCGGAAGCGGCCGATGCCAAGAGGCGGGAGCAGGAGCTCTCGCAGAACTGGAAAAAGCACTCGCCGAAGCGAGGTTGAGAGGACAACGGGAGGTCATGCCGTCCGCAACGGACAGCACCGCAACGGTGGCTCCGCCGGACACGATGACGCAGACCAAGGGAACCATCGACGAGGAAAGCCGTTCGGTCAAAGCTCCTGCGGAGACGGACAAGGCAAGCGAGGTGGTGAAGAAGGTAAAGACGACTTCGGACTACTTCAACACACTGGCGAAAGATGCACGGGAACCGAAACTCATCAAGGCGATCATCGACGAAAACATCAAGGCCGTGGACGGCTCGCGTGTGCGGCTGCGCCTGCTGGACGACATCGAAATCAACGAGAGCGTGGTCAGGCGTGGTACTTACCTGTATGCCACAGTCAGCGGTTTCTCTTCCGGACGTGTAAAAGGAAGCATCAACAGCATATTGGTGGAGGACGAACTGGTCAAGGTCAGCTTGTCAATCTACGATACGGACGGGCTGGAAGGACTTTACGTACCCATCAGCCAATTCCGCGAGACAAGCAAGGACGTGGCGAGCAGTGCCATGTCGGGCAGCATGAACATGAATACCAGCGGATACGGTAACAGCCTCGCCCAATGGGGTATGCAGGCGGTGAACAATGCCTACCAGAAAACGAGTAACGCCATCAGCAAGGCCATCAAGAAAAACAAGGTGAAGCTGAAATACGGGACGTTTGTGTATCTGGTGAACGGACGGGAAAACAGGAACTAAAAGGTCAGTGACAATGGAAACAGATATATCAAAACTTCATAAGGGAACGGACGGCTTCTATTACGAAGACTACATCGCTCCCGATAAGCCCGAAACATTCGTTGGGAAGCTCGTAAGTACCGAATGGTGGCACAAAGGGGTACGATTCGCCCTGATATGCAACTTTCAGGCAGTGGACGGGCGGAGGATTGCCTTATTCGCCTTCCAGAAGCATACCGGTTTTTACGGGCCGAGAGACGGTGCGGTCAATTTCAAACATGTGGAGAAGAATACCCTCTGGGAGTGTGAAATCCGGAAAACCCGGACGGAACGCTGTACCTGGATGAGCGCCCGGCAAATTGTAGAACCGAAAACAGACGCAATATGATAGAGACGGATCGCATTTACCTTATGGACTGCATGGAGGGCATGAAACAGATAGCGGATGGTAGCGTGGACGCCATAATCGCCGACCTACCTTACGGGGTGTTAAATCGCAGCAATCCGTCGGTGAACTGGGACCGCCAGATACCGTTAGCAGCCTTGTGGGAGCAATACCGGCGGATTACCAAGCCGGACAGCCCCATTATCCTGTTCGGGCAGGGGCTTTTCTCCGCATGGCTCATGCTGTCGCAACCCCGGCTATGGCGGTACAACCTCGTGTGGCAGAAAGATCGGGTGACGGGACATCTCAATGCCAAACGTATGCCGCTCCGGCAGCACGAGGATATTCTGGTATTCTATAAAAAACAGCCGGCCTATCATCCGCAGATGACACCGTGTCCTCCGGAACGGAGAAATCACGGGAGGCGTAAAACGGAGGGATTTACCAACCGTTGTTACGGAACGATGAAACTCTCACCGGTACGCATAGCCGATGACAAATATCCGACCTCGGTCATCTTCATGCCGAAGGAACACAAGAAAGGCGCGTTCTACCACCCGACACAAAAGCCCGTGGCGTTGATGGAGTACCTGATACGGACCTACACCGACGAAGGCGATGTTGTACTGGATAACTGTATCGGGTCAGGCACAACCGCCGTGGCCGCTATCCGCACGGGACGGCACTACATCGGATTTGAAATCGAACAGGCGTACTGCGAGATTGCCGAGCGGCAGATTCAGGAGGAACTGGAATGCAGGAACAAGGTACAAGAGGAAAAAGAGATAAGGGAAGAAAAACAAAATCAATAAATCAATGACATGGACAAAAAAGGAATCGTAACGGCATTTCTTCTGGCGGCAGGGCTGCTGGGAACGCCGAATGTACAGGCACAACGAACCTACGAGGAGATGGAACAACTTACGGTAAATGAACAGGTAACGACGGTCATCACGGCCTCGGAACCGGTACGCTTCGTGGACATCTCCACAGATAAGATTGTCGGCGACCAACCGATAGACAATATCGTCCGCCTGAAACCGAAAGAGGGCGGACACGAGGACGGCGAGGTGCTGGCCATCGTGACTATCGTAACGGAACGCTACCGCACGCAGTATGCGCTGCTCTACACCACACGGGTGCGGGAGGCGGTAACTGACAAGGAAATCCAGTTGCAGGAACGGAACGCCTATCACAACCCGGCGGTCTCGATGTCCACCGTGGATATGACACGCTTCGCCCGGCGTATCTGGAACTCGCCCGCGAAGATCCGCAACGTCGCCACCAAGGCACATCGCATGACCATGCGGCTGAACAACATCTACTCCGTGGGTGAGTATTTCTTCATCGACTTCTCGATAGAGAACCGGACGAACATCCGCTTCGACATCGACGAGATACGGGTGAAGCTGGCAGACAAGAAACTGACCAAGGCGACCAACGCACAGGTCATCGAACTGACCCCGGCACTGGTGCTGGAGGCGGGCAAGACGTTCCGGCACGGCTACCGGAATGTGGTCGTGGTCAAGAAAATGACGTTCCCGAACGACAAGGTGCTGACCATCGAGATGACGGAGAAACAAATCAGCGGGCGTAACATCAGCCTGAATATCGACTATGAGGACGTGCTGTCAGCCGATTCGTTCAGCGCGGCATTGCTGGAGGAGGAATGACGATGAAAAAGACGATTATCCTGACGATTGCCTGCATGTGCCTCGCCGTAGGAGCGTATGCACAGCGAGGCAGCGGCCGCCTCTCACTCGGTGCGGGGCTGCTGTACAAGAACGGGCTGGACGTGACGCTGGCCTACGAACACGAGATGAACTACCGCCATGCGTGGGAGTTCTTTGCCAACGGCTACCTGCAATGGGCAGAGTGCGAATCCTGCAAACATGTATGCCCGAAATCTTTCTGGCGGAACTACCGCACCTACAGCTTCGGCGTGGCTTACAAACCCTGCGTCACGAGGGGACGCAACCATTACGGAAGCCTCCGAATCGGGGCTTCGGGCGGAAGCGACACGAAGAAGTTCCTTGCAGGACTGCATTTCGGCTACGAGCACAACTATGTGTTGCGGGCGGGCTGGACGCTATACTGGCAAGTCAAGGGAGACGTAATGATAAAGGGGGCCGACGTGCTGCGTACAGGGGTTGCCCTCGGCATTAAACTACCTATAAAATAAGGGAAAGATGAAACAGAACATTATCAGAAAAACGTGCCAGGTAGTGCCGGTTCTCCTCATAACCGGGGCGTTGGCTGCCTGCGACGCACATATAGAAGAATCCGAAGAAACAAAATATCCCGTACACGTCCTCTGTGTGGACGGGACAGTAATACCGTACAGTGAGTACGAACAATCCAAGGAACAGGCGATTGCCGTCGTCTTCCATATCGGCTCCGACGGGGAAACGGAAGGAAACGGCTATGCCGTCTATCTGTGGGATATGACGCCGAAAGCTTTTGCCGACAGCCTTGGTGTCGAGCAGGGTACGTCAGCAGACATCACGGCATACGACGGGAATGAGAACACGTTCGCCTTGTATGAAACAGAAGAGACAGCCTCGCCGATGGCTGAAGCCGTTTTTGCCCTGTGGAAATACGGGCAGAGCGCCTATGTTCCCTCGGTGGCTCAGATGCGCCTGCTGTATGCGGCACGTGGCATTATCAATCCGGTCATCGAGAAATGCGGCGGAGACCCGCTTCCGACCGAAGCCGACGAGTGCTGGTACTGGACATCGACGGAGGTGGAAGGACAGCAGACGGTCAAAGCATGGCTCTACTCGACAGCCAGCGGAGCCATGCAGGAAACGCCCAAGACGCAGGCGCATAAAGTGCGTCCCATTATAACCATCAACAACTGAATTTATGATTATGAACGGAATTAAAGATTTCAATGCACCACAATATGTGGATATAGTACATCCGGACAAAGGATTTTTCGGGTATCTGTTGAGATGCAAATGTCCTAAGCAAGAGGACGTTTCCGGTAATTACATATTCCTCGATGATGGAATAGACTGCTACGAGAGGTTTCCTTCCGCAAAGAACCGCAGGGAAGAAATCCGGACGGAATGGAACGGCCGTATCAGCCGTTACCATGATATTTTCCAAGGGCAGCTCTACTATGTCAATGAAGAATTGATTGAAGGTTTCATTGATTTCATGACTTGTGGCTCTAACGATGCTGTCCGGATTTTCCTTGAGAAGTTTACAGCGGAAGTACGGGCTTCTGCAATATATGACGCTTTAAGGCTTAAACCTCTATATGCAGTTTCCCATGTCTGCCAGCTTACTGCTGATAACCGTATGCAATGGCCTCATATCCATGTTCTCTGGGGCATTAAAAAGAATTGACATAGCAATGGAAGAGAGCAAGGAATTACAGGGATTTTACCGGATATTCCGTGCGGTGGTATATGTCTCCGTACTGATGGAGTTTTTCGAGTATGCCATCGACCCGGCTATGCTGGACCACTGGGGCGGCATACTCTGCGACATTCACGGACGTATCAAGCAGTGGACCATCTATAACGACGGAAACCTCGTGTACAGTAAGGTCGCCACGGTGCTACTCATCTGCATTACATGTATAGGCACCAGAGCCAAGAAACATTTGGAGTTCAACGCCCGGCGGCAGGTCTTGTACCCACTCATAAGCGGTTTTGTTCTGTTAGTGCTGTCCGTATGGCTGTTCGGTTATCCGATGGAGGCACGACTTTATACGCTGCCGCTGAATATTATCTTCTATATGACAACTTCCCTCGTGGGGGTTATCCTCGTGCATGTCGCACTGGACAACATCTCCAAGTTCCTCAAGGAGGGACTGATGAAGGACCGCTTCAACTTCGAGAACGAGAGTTTCGAGCAGTGCGAGGAACTGATAGAGACCCCGTACAGCGTGAATATCCCTATGCGATATTACTACAAGGGCAAATTTCGTAAAGGCTGGACCAACATAACCAACTGTTTCCGTGGAACGTGGGTAGTCGGAACACCGGGGTCGGGTAAGACATTCAGTATCATCGAGCCGTTTATCCGGCAGCACTCGGCCAAGGGATTCGCAATGGTGGTCTATGACTATAAGTTCCCGACTCTGGCTACGAAGCTGTACTACCACTACAAGAAAAACCAGAAACTCGGCAAGCTGCCCCAAGGCTGCCAGTTCAACATGATTAATTTCGTGGACGTGGAGTACAGCCGCCGGGTAAATCCCATTCAGGCGAAATACATCAACAACCTCGCTGCGGCCAGCGAGACGGCGGAGACGCTGTTGGAGAGCCTGCAAAAAGGCAAGAAAGAGGGAGGCGGTGGCAGCGACCAGTTCTTCCAGACCTCGGCTGTGAACTTCCTCGCCGCCTGCATCTATTTCTTCGTGAACTACGAGCGCGAGCCTTATGATGTCAAAGGAAACAAACTGTACGCAGAGAAACGGCAAGACCCTGAAACGAAATTCTGGAAGCCAACGGGTGTGGTGCGGGACAAAGAGGGCGGAGAAATCGTTGAACCTGCCTACTGGCTGGGAAAATACTCGGACATGCCGCATATCCTGTCGTTCCTGAATGAGAGTTACCAAACCATTTTCGAGGTACTGGAGACCGACAACGAGGTAGCCCCATTGCTCGGTCCGTTCCAGACGGCTTTCAAAAACAAGGCAATGGAGCAGCTGGAAGGTATGATAGGTACGCTGCGTGTCTATACCTCGCGCTTGGCGACCAAAGAGAGTTACTGGATATTCCATCGTGACGGCGACGACTTCGACCTGAAGGTGAGCGACCCGAAGAATCCGAGTTACCTGCTGATAGCGAACGACCCGGAGATGGAGAGCATTATCGGGGCACTGAACGCCCTTATTTTGAACCGTCTCGTTACCCGCGTAAATACCGGGCAGGGCAAGAACATCCCCGTGAGCATTATCGTGGACGAGCTGCCGACACTTTATTTCCACAAGATAGACCGCCTGATCGGTACGGCACGAAGCAACAAGGTGAGCGTGACGCTCGGTTTCCAAGAGCTGCCGCAGCTCGAAGCGGATTACGGAAAGGTGGGTATGCAAAAAATCATCACGACGGTGGGCAATGTGGTGAGCGGTTCAGCCCGTGCCAAGGAGACGCTGGAATGGCTGTCAAGCGACATATTCGGCAAGGTGGTGCAAATCAAAAAGGGTGTCACGATAGACCGGGACAAAACTTCCATCAACCTGAATGAAAACATGGACAGCCTCGTACCCGCTCGAAAATCTCGGATATGCCGACGGGCTGGATATGCGGTCAGACGGCACGGGACTTCATCCAAACAAAAACCGGTATAGGAGGTTCGATGAACGTACAGGAATCGGAGGAGTTCAAGACCTCGAAGTTCTTCTGCAAAACGGATTTCGACATGAAGGAAATCAAGAAGGAGGAAGCTGCGTATGTACCACTGCCGAAGTTCTACACGTTCAAGTCGAGGGAGGAACGGGAACGCATTCTTTACCGGAATTTCGTGAATGTGGGAATAGAGGTGAAAGAAATGATAAAGGACGTGCTGAACAAAAGGGGTGCGAAATAGAAAGTCGGCTTCCGTTATGGAAAGAAGCAAAACGCCTGCAATGATTCCGTGATTATTGCAGGCGTTTCGGTGTTTCCTATCTATTTTTCACACTTCCGAGGACTGTTCCCGACATTCGTCCATCAAGAACTGTTCTAATTGCTGACGGTTTGGCAACTGTAACTGGTATGTCGAAACAAAAAGATGATTATCCATACTGCCAAGGGCGTATTCCACCATCTTCTTTCCTTTGTGTGTACAAAGCAAAATACCGACCGGAGGATTGTCGCCCGGCTGCATTTCATTCTCGGCATAATAGCTGACATAGGCATTCAGCTGTCCTATGTGTTCATGGCGGAACTCGTCATTTTTTAATTCCACAATGACATTGCAATGAAGCAACCGGTTGTAGAAAACGAGATCCGCAAAATAATATTCTCCGTCTATGATGATGCGTTTCTGACGCGCCTCGAAACAGAAGCCTTTCCCAAGTTCCAGCAAGAACTCCTGCAAGTGTCCGAGCAGGGCTTCTTCAATATCGCTTTCCGTAACGACATCTTTGGCTTGGAGACCGAGAAACTCAAACGTATAGGGGTCGCGTATCTGCAAAAGCGGGGTGTGTCGCTCTGCCTTGCTGTCTGCAAGCATCATCGCTTTCATCTTATCCTCCGACAGTCCGATGCGAATGTGAAGGTTGGAAACAATCTGACGGCGTAATTCACGCACACTCCATGTTCCCCGAATACATTCCGTTTCATAGAAAAAACGTACCAACGGGTCTTCTATCGTAAGCAACTCCCTGATATGCGAAAAGGAAAGTGCAGAAACCAAATTCTCAGGGGGTGTATTGAACTGTTCAGAAAGCTTGCCTGCATTTTTCTTATTAACAGCGAAAGAGTCAATTTCCGGCAATTTGTGCGACACTGTCGCATAAATTTCTGATAACGGCAATTTATGCAACGCCGTCGCATGATTTGCGGAAACCAGTGTACCGATATGCGGATAATCTCTATAAAACAATCGTGAAAGTTGGAAAAGGGTGACATTCAGGCCCTTTTGCCCGATACGTTTTTCCAGACTTTTCAGCAGATTGTCCCCGTACTTGGCCCGGTCGCTGCCATTTTGTTCGTATTCAACAATATAACATCCGATTATCCAATTGCGTAACGTGGTTGCCTGATTGATGGTTTTAACCGCCACCCCACGCATTGAATCATCGACGGTTATAATCTTTTGAGCCAACTGCTCAAAGGATATGCTTTGTATTGAATTTGCTAATTGTTCCATATCTGACTGTAAATCGGAAACAAATATAGGAAAAATACAGGAGACACCGGTCGTTTGTTGCTGTTGAATTGATAATAACGGCATTAAAATGTATAGAGGGAGGGTGCACGAACCCGACGCTTGCACTCTGACCGATGGTGATTACCTGAAACGAGTCAAATCAAGTCATGGGATAATATTTGCCGCCTATCATAGACAGCAGCTGCTTGCGTTGTTTACCCTCCGAGTTCTTATACCCGATGTGCATCCACGACGGTACTCCCTGACTGTTTTCTTTCTCGGAAATCAACTGGTCAAACTCTCTTACTCTAAGAAAACCACGACAGAAACTCTTGAATTCCATCATATTGCCGTTTACGGGAATCAGGTCGAAGGCATAGCCGGAGTAATGCCCCCGTTATTACTTTGTGAACCTGCATCGCAAATATAAAGGGAGCAGGCAGTCACAGACAATCCGTTTTATGAACGACTGAAATCATTTACAAACGGCAGATTTTTATTCTTTTCTGCATTATATACAGAAAAGCCGTACCCTGTTCGTTTACCGACAAGGCACGGCTCTCGTCCCCCAAAAAGAGGAATCAGACAGTGACAACAGTTACATATAAATTCTGTCGCTCCTGTTCACAGAATTTATCATACTTGGCTTTGTCCGTACCGCTTTCGATAGCCCTGTCGATGACACCGCCCAGTTCATCGAAACAAACCTCGTTGTTCACACATTCCACGTCCATTCCCTTCACAAGATAAACCTCGTAATAGTCCGAACCATTGAGCACGACGATGACATATCCCGCGTGCAGTCGTCCGTTTACCTTGATTCGGAGTGCCGGCAAATCCCTGTATAGAGTGGCGGCAAATTCTTCGATACTCCATGACATGAGGACGGTCATGGGGGTTAACGCTACTAACTGTTCCTTAATGATCTGTGCAACCTGCATTACATATTCTTTTTCCATAACTCTAAGTTTGTAAGTTTATAAATTATTATTCCATGATTCACTCGAACCAGTCCGGGTTATCCTTTTTGAGTTCGGCTACCAGCTCGTTTTCGGGCAGTTGAAGGGTTCTCTCATCGGTAAAGAAGAAAACTTCGTCATAAATGCTTTCGGCTTCTTTACTGGCGAAACCTTCGTTTTCGTCATTGAAACTACCGGGCTGCAGAGCATCCAGCAGGGTGGTCGGGGCAATCAGCAGTTCTTCGCCATCGTTGGCTTCCACAATACGGCATACATAGCTCTTGCCGCCAAATTGAATTTCATTTGTTTTCATATTATCCTCCTTATTTTAATGGTATATTACGTCCGTGTTCATTGAGGTACTCCATGATGCGCTTCGCTTCCTCGTGCGAGGCTTGGTTTCGTTCGTCATAGTGCCGCGTTTCGTCCGCCATGACCTTGATACACGCCTTAATCAGGCGATACAGGCTTTGCTGAAGCGTGGGGTGCATGTCGGGGATTGCCGCTGCGAACCGTTCGGGGTTGAAACTGAAACTGTTTACCGCCATTTCCCAGTCTTTGGCGAGGCGATATTCTTTGCTTTCTTTAATGTCCATATTCTTGAATTTTAATAGTTCTCGTTGCATATTTTGTCAAGTTCCCTAATTATGGGTGTCACCTCTTTGCCTGTAAGCCTTTCTATGTCATACAGCAAATGCTCCAAGCGGTCATACGCCTTTTCTCCCGCTTTTGTAAATTCTCCGGTGCTGTCGAATGCGTTACCTTCACACCCCAGTTCTTGCAATAATTCTTCTAATGTCTTCATTTGTTGAATTTTTAATGATTGTTTTTCTTTCCCTCTGCTCGGCTTCCTTGTTACCGGAGCCGCTTCGGGTTTTATGGTGCTTTCCGGGGCTGGCGAAAAAGCCCTTTCCGACGTTTTTTTCTTGCCAATTACGCTTCGTAGAAGGAAGAATTTGCAAGAAATGCAATTCAAAACGACGGAATCAGGCGCGACAGCCCATATTTGCACCGATAAAAACCGATGCGGTGACGGACAGGAAAGCCAGACGGAAGAGAATACGGAGACCTGAAAGTGGTAGAAAAGGACGGCTGGAAACTAAAAAAGAAAATTAATATATCTATATATGGATAATTGTTGCTATATTTGCATATAAATAGTGATATATTGATATTATGGGAGCAACGAACTATACCACAAACAGCGATATGCTGACGCTTCTGGCGTTGCGTGTCAAGGAGTACCGTCTGGCAGCTCGCATGAGCCAGAAGGAGCTGGCCGAACAGTCGGGCGTGAGCCAGACGACAATCAGCCATTTTGAACAAGGGGTCAGCCGTAACCTAACCTTGGCCAATTTCATCTCCCTGCTGCGTGCGCTCGGTCAGGAACAGCGGCTCGCGGAAATCCTGCCGGAACTGCCCATGCCGCCGATGGCACTTCGGGAAATTGAGAAACTGATACCTAAACGAGTTAGGAGGGGCAAGAAATGATAGAAAGTCTCGATGTAATCCTATGGGATAAAAAGGTCGGCACGCTTGTCGCCAACCGGGAAGGACACCGCAGCAAAGCCTGTTTCTACTTCGACAGCGATTATGTCCGCAACGGCTATGATATCGCCCCGCTCCGTGCGCCGGTAAAAGGGGTTGCCGCACAGCGCGGCCTGCCGGTCTATCCCGATGAAGAGCGGCTTTTCGGCGGCCTGCCGTCGTTCATAGCCGATTCACTGCCCGACCATTGGGGAAACACCGTGTTCAACGAATGGGCCAAAGTGCATCATATCCGTATGAGGGACTTGTCCGCCCTCGACCGTCTCGCCTATATCGGACGGCGTGGCATGGGGGCATTGGAGTTCGTCCCGCCCACTGCCGAGGAACTGGAGACACCGTTCAAGGTCGAGATCGCCGATCTCTACCAACTGGCCCGGCAGCTTTCGAGGAAGCCGGACGGTTCAACGTCCCGGTATCGGGCAACCTGATGGTCGAAAGCCTGTTCAAGGTGGGTACGTCCGCAGGAGGGCGACGGCCCAAGGCAGTGGTCAACGTCAATTTCGAGGAGGGACAATGTTACTCCGGACAGGTGGCGACCCCTTATCCGGGCTACACGCCGATGATCGTCAAGTTCGACGAACACCAGAAGATGCCGACGACACGGATAGAATACAGCTATTACCTGATGGCTGTGGATGCCGAGCTTCAGATGATGCCGAGCCGCCTGCTTGAAGGCGAGCAGACAGCGCACTTCCTGACCGAGCGTTTCGACCGCCAGAACGGCAAGAAGGTGCATATCCAGACATTGGCTGCCATGAACCCCTCGGCGGATTCTTACGAAGCACTGTTCGAGGCAGCTTGCCGTATCGGCGTGCCGCCGGGGGAACTCCGGCAACTGTTCCGCTCGATGGTGCTGAACGTTCTGGGCGGGAACGTCGATGACCATAACAAGAATTTCAGCTTCCTGATGGACGACGACGGGCATTGGCACGTTGCTCCGGCCTATGACTACACGTTCTCGGTCGATCCGGACGCACCGTATTACGTCAACCGCCACAGCATGACAGTCAACAACAAGACGGAGGGCATTACTGCGGAGGATTTGCTGGAAGTAGCCCGCCGGTATGGTATAAAGGCCGCAGAGCCGTTCATAGAAAAGGCCATAGGTATCGTCTCGCATTACCCGGAATACGGCCGGGAGGCCGGTGTCGGAGAGGAATGGATAGGAACGATAGAAAAGGAAATCGCCGCACGAATAGAGTGCGTGAGCGACAACCGGGCAGACCGATTAAAATAGAGCGTGGGATTTCATGTAGGGGAAATGAGGGGGTGTGTCAAAACTAAAATGTCCCCTCCGAAAAGTTATAGATTGTAACTATGACATTTTTAAAACGGTCGTATTAAGCTCTGTATTGAGTAATGATACGACCCTTTTTTAGCCTTTGAGGGTACTCAAATTTCAAATTCTAAGTTCATAGCTTCAAAAATTGAGTTTTGACACACTCTCTTGTCATTGTCATTCCGCCCCTTTCTTGCTTAGGAGGGTCAACTGGTCGGGACGGTCGGGAAACCAATAGGCGTCGCTGTCAAGATACACACATCTGTCACCGTTCCAAGGCTTCCTGAAAGCTAATACCTCTTGGGGGCCGAATACTACTCCATAATCGTTTGTAAATGCCACTATGTCGCCTACAGCCAAATCGTCCTCCGTATCCATGACTTCGGAAAGGCGATTGTAAAACTCCATGCCTTCGGCTTCACGTTCCGCTTTCCAGCGCAAAAAATCCTCTTTGTGACTTCTGCCCGTACTTATCGGTGATAATTCCGAAGGCAAAACCTCCGCTTCCGAAGTACCGGACGAAATCAGAATAATGCTGTCGTCTTCCATGTTTTCCGGTGCAGAAATCACTCGGTAAGCCCCGTCGGACAAACCGTTGTCCGGGTCATGCCAATAAAGCAGATTCCCGGTCTTGATAAAATCGTATTTTCCCATTGTCTTGTGAGTTATTGATTATTTATTTTCCTTTTTTCGATTCCTTTCCTTCGGAATCGCTTCGAGGTTTTACAGATGCAATGCACGGTCGTCGGCACGGCTTCATACGACGGCTCTTCTTGCCAATTACGCTTCACTTGGGAAGGAAGAATTTGCAAGAAGTGCACTTCAAGCCGGCGAATCAAGCGCGACGTCCGACTTTCGCATCGGATAAAACCCGTGCGGTGAGGGCCGGAAAAGTCGGATGGGAAGAACAGGCGGTTCATACCGCTACAAAAGGGAAAGAATGCAATTATAAGAGGAAATGGGCGGTGGCGGGGTATCCGGGAGGCTGACTATAAAAGGACGAAGGCGGGCGATAAAGACAAAGGAGACAGCGCACTGACTGTATTATCGGTACGCTATCTTGTACATTCAATTTTCGGAACCCGATGCTTTTCTATTCGTGGAACAATCCTTTTTCAAAAACATTCTTCTCCGAATAGCTCGATGTTCGCTTTTTGGAAAATTTGCGGGTTATGCTGATAAAGAAGCGGCAGGTTCAACATAGCCATAGGGTATTCCACGAAGCCGCTCCTGCGCTTATACTCGGAATCGGTCGCCAGTCCGTTTTTCACCAAGAACTCCATTGCTTCGGGGTAATGATTGACGTCGATAAATGTACGGTCCGGCAGACCGAGTGCGTCCATTTCCTCCAAATTAACGGAAAGCACGATATATTCGTCTTCATCTTCCACCATTACCAAGGTGAGAGCCAACCAACCATTGCGGTAAAACTCTGGTACGAGGTAATACTGTTCGCCTCTGAACTCGTATTCTTTCTGCCTGAAAGAGCTGTCCGGCTCTACGATTTCAAATTCATCTTCACCTGCGGCAAAAGCAATCATAGGGTTACTGGCATCTACATACGCTTCACCTGCTTTGTAGCACAAATACTCTCTGTTTTCGGAACGCACGATAGCAAATTGAATTTCCATAAAATTTTAACATTAATCAGTTGAACAATCTGTTTATTTTTTCCCTCCTTTCGGAAGCCTTCAGGCTTCTCCCGTCGGGATTTGATTTTTACGTGCATCAAAGATTGCCTTTCAGGGAGAAACAGGCAAGGAATTTGGGCAGAATTTTATAGTTGCGGTATTGAGCGTCCGCGAAATATGGACGATTGAAAATCGGGAAAGCTGCTGAAAAATTGTGTTCAAATAGCGTAGCGGTACTTGAATGTTCCTCCAAGGCAATACCTTTGCACCGGAAAAAGCATGTCCCGACGGGCAGAGCCGTCGGCGAAGGGATTTCCATACAAAAGGAAAACGAAGGGGTAAAAAGGGAGATCTGCCGGCGGCAGTGCTAAAAAAGACAGCCACTCCTGCGGCTATCTCCCTGTAGCGTTGCGCTATTTTTTCCGGCCTTGCTATCCGGCTTGTCTTTCCGTTTCTTCGGAGAAAACAATCCGTTGAAACAAACCGTCGTGGCAAAGGTACGTGCCTGTGTCGCATTGCACAATCCTGCTCCGGGCATTGTTGCACCGTTGTAATGTTTGCAGTCCTTACATTTCATCATTACCTCTTTTTAGAAACCAGCAGGGCGGATTTCTCCGTCCTGCTATTGAATTATGGTCAAGCAGCAACCTCTTCGGTTTGCGTATGTTCTTCGGGTTGTACCTCTGCCGTGGGTTGTGTATTTTCCGCCTCGGCGGTTTCTTCGGGCTTTGTCTGCCGTTCCTTTGCCAACAAGGCGGCTTTGCGTTCCTCGATACGTTTATGGCGTTTCTCATACACCTCATTATATCCACTTTCAATTTCGGCGAGCGTGTCGGGCATGTGCTTACGGGCAAAATCGAGCAAGAGGGTGGCAGTAGCGTTATTGCCGTATGCGCCTTTGAAGTTGTCTATCAAGAAATCCCTGCGGATAACGGCTTTCTGCTTGGCCGTTAGGTTGGCGATGATGTTCATCTTTTCTTCGTCCTCAAGGTGTTGGTAGGCTTTTTTCTCCCCGATACCGAATACCCCGAAGTGTTCCCTGCGGAGAGACGACAGCAGGAAGAAATATATCATCTTTTCCTCGTCCTGCGTGAATTTGCTTTCGGACATATCGACGTCCAAAATCTGTTTCTTAGCGTCTGCAACGGTTTTCTCGACGGCTATTTCCTTGTTACGTTTGTCCTGCTTCTCCAGTTTTTCCACCGGGGAGAGTTGTTTTTCGGTAGCCATGTCCGCATTGGCGGCAGCACTTGCCATATAACACAGCGTAATTTCTTTCTGTCCGATACTAATATAAAACGTGAGTTCGCCCGTGTCAATTCGTTCATGGATTGACTTGCATTTTTCCATATAGTTGCTGAAATCCTGCTCGTACTCCTTGTATGCCTCCTCGTATTCCTCGATAGTGTCGTATTCTCCTTTCGGGTAGCTACCGGCGTTTCGGGGTATGGCGTGGCATAGGTATTTAGGTGCTCGACCTCGTACCCCATAGCGGTAAGGCGTTCCACCGCAATCATGTTGTTGTTGAAATCTTGGTAGCATAGCGATACGGAGGGGTATTGTTCCACGAACTGCACGGCTTTCTCCACGAGATAGGAAGCGTTCATTTCGGCCAGACAACTCCGGTTGGCGCAATTTCCGCAACCACCCTCGCAGAACAACATCATGTTGTTGGTATTGTGGGGGCATGAGGCGCACAAGGTCTTGTCGAATGCGTAACGGCTAAGGTCTGTCGTGAAATCCCGTTCGATAAACTTTGCCACCTCGGCGGCTTTCAGTCCTCGCCAACAGTCGTACAACATGCTGTCGCTGTCTTTCAAATGTTTGTAGTACACCTCTTTTTGAATATCCGTACCGTATCGGCAAATCTCACTCGCCACGCTGATTGTAATTTCGTCCTTTTCCAAAAGTTCGGCTATTTCGGGTATCAGTGAGACGAATTTCAGACGGGTACGGATATAGTTCTCGTTCTTGCCGAACTGCTCGGCCAATGACTGCACATCATAGCGACCGCTCTCCATAAGTTTTTGGTAGGCGTTGGCTTCCTCTATGGGGGTAACGTCCTTGCGCTGCAGATTCTCCGTCACGGCCATTTCGGCGGCGGTCTCGTCCGAAACATGCAAGATGACGGCTGAAATCTCGGTCAGTTCTGCCATAAGGGCGGCACGATACCTGCGCTCTCCGAAAACAATCTCGAAGCGGTCGGTGTCCGCAATGGGGCGCACGCCGATAGGTTGCAACACTCCCTGCTGACGAATACTCTCGGCCAGTTCGGCAAGGCTCACCTCGTCAAAGTGCTTGCGTGGGTTATAACTGCTCGGCTGAATATTCATCAATGCAACCGATACGATGTTGTTCTCTACTACTGATTGAATGTTTGCTGTTTCCATAATTCATAAATTTTAATTTGTTATTACATTAGATTGTTTGATTACTATTGTCTTTATTGTGCGGTGTCAAACTCGTACTCCTGCGGATTGTCGTACCCGTCGAACACTACCCGAAAAGTGTCAAAGTCCTTTCTGCCCGCCAGTCTGACGGTATCTCTTTTCCCGATGAAATAGGGTTCATTCATTGTCCGAAACGGTGCGCCGAGCGTTATCCTATCCACCAACGTACAAACTTTGTCGGGTTGTTCGGGCATGATATAACCCAGTGCGTACTCGTTATAAACTACCAATTTGATTTTATCCATATCGCTGTCAATTTTACGTTGTTTTTTCTTTCCCTCCTTTCGGTTCCTTTCTCTGCCTGAACCGCTTTGAGGTTTTACGGATGCGGTGCACGGCTGTCGGTACAGCTTCATACGACGGCTTTTCCTGCCAATTACTCTTTCGTAGAAAGGAAGAATTTGCAGGAAATGCACTTCAAGCCGCCGTATCAAGCGCGACAGCGGACCTTTGCATCTGATAAAACACAACGGTGACGGCAGAGAATGAAGCCGGGACAGCGGTAAAGGAATCGGTAAAAAAGGGATATGCCCGTCAGGGTTAGAATAGGGATAAAACGGGCAATGTGCCTGTACTTGCGGGCAGGTAAAAAGAAAAAGATGGTAAGACTATAAAGGTGGAATGCGCCCTATGGAAAACAGCGGGCGGATAAAAAAGGACGCATGGCTACCGTCTCCGGGGTGGGCAGATGCGGCAGCCATGCCTGTTTACTGTTCGTTCTTTTCCAGATATTCTTTCATTGCCTCGTTCACGATGTCTTTCAGCGACATGTTCTTCTTGATGGCGAGGAATTTCATACGGGTATGAATGCTTTTGTTGATGACGAAGTTGCAATGAACCGCCGTTTCTTTCTCCGTGGGGGCTGCTACCGGCTGTTTTCCGCCGGTAGATTTTTTCGTGGACGACAGCAACCCGTCCAGTCCGCCCTTCATACTGTCTTTCAGTAAATCGCTCTTGCTCATATCGGGGTTATTTTAATTTCAGTACCTCTTGCGCCAGAGCCATGTAGTCCTTAGCCCCGTTGCTGTTCTTGCTGTACTCGAAGATGTTCTTGCCCTTTATGGGCGCTTCGGCCAAAGATACATTGTCCCGTATAACGGTCTTGAACACCTTGTCGCAGAATGAATCCTTGACGAGTTCGGCCACGCTCTTGTTCAGCGTCTTGCGTTTGTCAAACTGCGTAATGACGATACCGCCAATGGCGAGTTTCGGGTTCAAGCGTTCCTGGACGGTGGCAATCACGTTCATGATTTTGGCCATGCCGCGCATGGCGAGGAACTGTGCCTGTACCGGGATAATCAGGTAGTCTGCCGCAGTAAGGGCGTTCAGTGTAAGCAATCCCAGCGAGGGTGGACAGTCGATAAGGATATAATCGAATTTCCGGTGATCGAGCGATTTGGCTATTAGCCCGCTCAATATCAGTTCCCGTCCCGGCTCGTTGATGAGTTCGGCCTCGGCAGCCGAGAGATCGAGACAGGACGGTACGACGGTAACACCTCCTGCCGTTTCAACTAACGGCAAGGGGTATTTGCCTTTCATCGCCCCGTACACGGTCTGTTCCTCCTCAATGGAGAGGCCGAAGGATTCCGTGAGATTTGCCTGACCATCCATGTCGATAGCCAGCACGCGCTTTTTCTTCTGCTGCAAGGCCGCAGCCAGATTGATGGTGGTGGTCGTTCCTTTCCGACCCCGCCTTTATGGTTTAGAACCGCAATTATTTTTGTCATAACATATTGCCTTTAAATTCAATACAAAGATAATACTATTTTTAGTAATT
>OIFH01000019.1_pt1 | contig 81912 bp, 92 predicted proteins | sample 1581951 | NCBI WGS metagenome assembly OIFH01 (sample SAMN04414075, study PRJEB24778) | human gut metagenome | material: faecal | host: Homo sapiens | reverse complement strand
AGATAAAAAATCACATTCCTGTTTCAAACTTTTTCACCTAAAAAAATAGTAGAAATAGATACATGGTAGAAAGTGGGTAGAATCCTAAGAAAAATATCTTTTGTTCTACCCTATTTTTTGAACAGAATTTATCTGATTCATTTCCAATGCTGTTTCCAAGTTCCCCCGGAACTTAGGCTAATAACAGGAGATATTATGGTAAAAATGCATAAACTGACCAAGGGTGGACAAACCATTTATCCAGCTACCATTTATGACGCAGTGGTCAACCCCAAGACACGAAAGAGTCTGACTACGGAAATTTCCGAATTAGAAAGTTCCTTAAACGGCGGCGATACCGGATATATCAATCTCAATATCCATTCATGGGTAACAGGCCAGTGGACGGGAGAAGGATCATCATTGACTCATAATGATAACTCTTCTTATAAACGTAATACCGAGGTGAGTACTTTGATTAAAAGTGGTGCTATTTTAACAATGTATGAAGCTTCCGGAAAACAAGTGAAAATGAATGATTATGGCATAACATTCAAATTCAGGGGTTCCGCAAAAAACAAGGCGGAATGGAGCTGGTATGATTCCGGTAATGGTATTCTGATTGGAAATACTGATGCCGTTGAGATTTATATGACAGTTGAAACATCCAATGTGGAGTTTTTGAACGGGTTTGTGATTAAGGGGGCTTACGTGAAAGGAGCCGAGGATAAAATCAGTGAACTGACAGAAAGTGTGGAGTCTTTGGAACAGTCAACAACCGACAATATAGAACACATTTTTAATATTGACGAATCGGTTAACGGTGGTAATGTTGGACGCATATATATTAATGAGGATGATCTGGTTACCGGACGCTGGACAGGTGAGGGTAAGAATCTGAAAGCAGATTCAATGGAAGGATATTTGCGCACTAAAAATTTGTATGACATAACTTTGAAAGCCGGTGACTTGATTTCTGTATATGACAAGGCTGGAAAACAAGTAAAAGCCAACAGTCTCGGACTGAATATGAAGTTCAAAAACTCAACTAATACATCATCCATCATCTCCTATCAGGACAGCGGTACTTATTACAAACTCACTGAGGATGCGATGCAAATGGCATTTTTTGGCACTTCGGAGGCAGTTGAGAAGATTACCGGTTACTATTTCAAGGGATTTCGGATTAAAGGATTTGACGAAAAAATCAGTGATGTCAATGAGTCTATCCATAAGCATATTAATGATGTAAAAATCACTGATTTTTATCATTCTCTTAAGATACTTTTCATTGGTTCTTCCTTTGGGGTTGACACGATTAATTACGTTGGAGATATAGCGCATAGTTATAATTTTAATATTGTTATCGGCAACCTTTATGTTGGCGCTTCTGGAATTAAGGATTATATAACATTTTACGAATCCGACCGCAAAATATCCTACTATAAGTGGAATTTGAATGCCATTGCCTGGGAGAATGGCACCAGTACGGTAAAAGAAGCCTTGTCCGATGAAGCGTGGGATTTTGTGGTAATCCAGAACGGAGCATATCAATCCGCAGATGAGTCAACCTATTGGGATCAGGACGAGAAAGGGAATATTACCAAGAACTATGTGAATCTGTTTGCTGACATCATTGATAGATGTTGCCTGTTCTCGCATCCTGTAATCTGTTTCAACATGACATGGGCGTACAGCGTATATCATACGCTTTCATCATCGCAAGGTTCGAAGGACAAGTGGCTGAGTTTCGGCATTAATCAAAAACAGAGGCAGCTGGGTATGTATACGGAATTGTGTCGCTTGGCTCAAAAGGTATTGCAACATTGCCCGGAAGTAAAATTCGTCATCCCTTCCGGAACAGCCGTACAAAATGCCAGAGGCACGTCTTTAAGGACCGACACGACCATACAGGGAGTTGTGTCTCAATCCAATCCGGAAACGGGCACTCCTGTAACAACCGTGGTCCCAACCATAGAAGAGGCTGAATCAATGACTGACTTGAATCAGGCTGCGGTAGATTTTCCATTTATGGCCGGTAAGGATAATAATTTTATGAACTGGCATTATGGTACAGATTTGAGCAGGGACTGTCTGCACATGACAGAAGGGATCGGAAGATATCTTGTAGGAGGAGCCTTATGGCAGATGATTGGTTATAAACTTAGTCGCTTAAACTTTACAGGGAATACATACCGGACGACTAAGGAAGACAAAACGAATTACAGAATCATAGCGGTTACTGACAGAAGAGCTGATATCGCTCAAAAATGTGTGATTGCCGCATTGGATAACCCGTATGGGGTTTCAGACATTATGGAATAATATACTTATGATACGAGAATTAATCACCAAAATAATGAACCATCTGTCCGTAGAAGTGCATCCGGATGCAGAATGGTTCTAGAATGTTAAAGGGTGCACTCTTCAAGAGAGTCATCCTTTAAATAGTCATTGCTTTTTAAAAGCATTTATGCCAATAGATATAATTTTATGATCATATTTCATTATTTATTATATGCTTTATTAATTTTCAAATAAAGATGTACTTTTGTATCTCAAAACTTCTTTTAGAAAAGAGGGTAAATATAGTTATAAATTAATATATAATGATAATATGAAATCAGATCAACAACATACAGACCGAAGCCGAACAAAGAATTCCGTTCTTTACAAGTATCTTGATATTGAAGGAGCAAAAATGATGCTTTCAAATAGAACTCTCCAGTTTACTAATGCGATGCAATTCAACGATCCTTTCGACTGCGATCCCAATTTAATAGACTTCTCTAAAGTACCTTATGAAAGGTGTAAAACATGGACATCGGATATTATTGAATCGCTTGCATTTGACCAATATAGAAAGAATCGGGAGGACGTTTGGGTATGCTGCTTGTCAAAAGTCTTTGATTCGTTATTGATGTGGGCTTATTATAATAATCATAGAGGAGTTTGTATCGGCTTGAATATGGAGAAAGTGGCTAAATATTTCGATGCATCACTTGGACAGATAGTTGATAAACATGCTCATGAAGTCCAATATCGTGATATTATTGAAAAACCGGATTACTTCCAAAACGAAGAAGATTTCTTTCATTATCAAATGTGCACAAAAGCTAAAGTCTGGGAACATGAACAAGAAGCACGTATGTTTATTTTCAATCCTTTTCCATGGATTATGTTACCTGACCCAAATAATAAAAAGTGATCTAGTAGACTGGAAAGAGGTAAGAGCTTTTCCTAGAATTGGAGGAGAATGTTTTGAATCCATATATTTTGGGGTAAACATTAACGAAAAAGAAAGTGGATTAATCAAGATTGCTAAAAAACTAAATCCTGATATAAAAGTGTATCAAATGGAAAAAAACACGAATGCCTTTAAATTAGATGCAATCCATATAAATGATGAATAATAAGTATAGTCTTCCACTTTTTGTCGTTTAAGTTGTTACCAACGGACTAACAGGATTTAATCTGCTAGTCCGTTCTTACAGCTTTCCGAGTTACTCTATTGTTATGGTAGATAATAATCCCCGGTTTCTATTCTTTCTCCCTCCACATAACCAAGTTCAAGCAAAGTATTCCACATTTTAGCAGCCCAAATATAGGATAATAAATTATTCTGATGAATTTTATCACTGCCGGGCCAAAAGAGTGTTTCATAATCCGATGCTGTATATTGACCTTCTATAATACCCAACGCTTGTCCATCATAAACTGCTTGTCCTTGAGTATAAGCGCGAAGATTGATATATCTTGCACCAAAACATTTATTAGCTTGATAGACTAGCTGATTAGTTGTAAGGGACAAGGGCGTAGAACAGACAATATACTTCTCAGAAAAATTATTAGCCGATGAACTGACCATATTAGCCCAATCTTCTTCTGACTCGTATCCATAATTCTGACCTGTAAACCATATATGAGGATAATCCTTGTCATCATACAATGCAGCGTCAAAAAACACATTGCCTACACCTATTTTTGTTTCTCTTCCTTCTTCCAACCTTGTAAATTCATACAATAAAGAGGTGGCTAAGCTGTCAAAATAAATTTTTCCTTGTTTTATAGGCAGCAGCTCACTGCACTTGAATAATTCAGAGTAATGATATTGTCCCTTACTATCTATATAGCCATCTCTTGTTGCATTAGTTTTAATGTCCACCGTATCTTCGTTTATTGTAATATGTGGTTCTCCAACATTTGGATTATTTATTGTGAATGTATATTTTGTCGCAGTAGATGGAATTGAATGGGTGCCAGTCTCGGATAGACTTTTTATAAATGTGCCATTCTCTGTATAAAATGCTATACCAACAGCGTCAATGGCTTGCTTTGCCAAATTTCCTCTTATACCATTAATAACTACCTGTACGTTTTGCCCATCTGATATAGCAACATAAGGTGTGTCGTGATAAATTCCGTCACTTTTTATCCATGCGCTTTCTAAAGCACAAATAACAGGGCCTTTGGCTGGTATAGTAAACTCACCTTTAACCCTTATACCTATACCTCCTGCCCTTGTTAAATTGCCAATAGTTTTTTCGCCACCTTGGCATCTTTGAATTAATTCATATCCTGTAAATTTAAATATATTATTAAGTTGTTTTATTATCAATGCACTATTATTACCACACAGTGAATCTCCTACTATAACAACTCTTTTAGGCTTAGGCTTTTCAGAAGAAATTCCTGCTTTATAAACAATGACACTTGGTTCTCCAACAGCAATAAATTCATTATCTGAAGTAGATTTTGTCTGTAATATAAGTTCTAATTTTGTATATTGAGAATAATCTGATGTGTTGATAGTTACTGGTCCTGTTCCGTTTGTTAATTCATAAATTACATTATCATCTCCATACAGTATAAAAGCTGACAACCTATTTGTATTATTAGACAGACTACCATTATTAGATAGTCCTTTAATAGTAACTGTATCATAATTAGATATATCTAATTTATCTGTGCTCCATAATTTTTGTATTGAATTATAACCTTGAGTTGTTCCGTTCGGTTGATTTGCCCCCGTAAGCCATCTTCTTTTATTCCAAGTAAAAGAATTAAATATATCTATATTATCTGCTCCAGAAATTAAATAATTAATTTTTTCTATTTCTGTGGTATTAAATTCAACAGAATCAGATAAATTATTAAAATCTTCTCTTGAAGCTACAGAACTATCCATTATGACTATAATACTTGAATCATTTTTGGAATAAATTCATCATCTGAAGTTGATTCACATTGTAAAATTAATTCCAGCTTGGTATATTGGGAATAGTCTGATGTATTAATAATAGTTTCACCACTTGCATCTCTAATTCCTTTAACAAGGGTATTATCACCATAAATACATATACCATTTAATGCAGATGCACTTGTGCTTATGGATGAGCCATCTAATAATCCATCGCAAATAATACTATCATATTCTGAAATGTCAATCCTTGCATACCAAATTTTTTGAACAGCATTATATCCCAACTCCCCGCCATTAGGTTGATTTGTTCCTGTTACCCATCTTTTTTTATTCCAAGTAAGGACACCTATGACATCTTTCTCCAACCCTTCTATTTTATTTATAGAAGATTGAATAGATATAAGTTCTTCAGGCTTAACTACTTTAGCTTTGCTGTTGGCAATAACAGAAGGAATTATAGAATTATCTTGTTTTGCTTGAATAATGATGTTAATATTGCTTCTGTCGGAATATTTATCCATATTAATAACCGCAGAACTACCCCTCAAATATTCTATTTGTTCGCTACCACTATAAATACTAATTGAAGGGAAAATATCAGAAACGTCTACTTTTTCTGATAGTCCTGACATTTTTAGAGTATCGTAATATCCTACATCTGTCAATTTGGTATGCTTATAATTTTGTTTTTGAATACTATTACCCGCAGACGAATTTGTTTCCCAATCCCATGTGCCATCTATCCATACTGTATTTTCTGTTATAAGATCTTTATCTATAGAGCCTTCTATTTGTGTCTTTAAATAAATTTCCTCATTTTCTAACTCTGAAAGTTCCGTAGTCAGACTTTTTCGTGTATTGGGGTTGACCACCGCATCATAAATGGTAGCTGGATAAATGGTTTGTCCACCCTTGGTCAGTTTATGCATTTTTACCATAATATCTCCTGTTATTAGCCTAAGTTCCGGGGGAACTTAAGCTATCATTATTTTATGTAACTATTTATTTAACTATTAAATCATTATTTCTCTTCCGGTGGCAGAGGAGGTACAAAATCACTCAGCACATCATCATACTCCCTCTCTGACAGAGGGACGCTCTGCACCGCATTGTATGCGGCATAATCCGGATAGGACATGATCTCCGCCGTGCTCTCATCCGTCTTTCCGGCAACGAGGATAACACCTGTATTCTCCACCGATACAAGATTGCAGATGCCATCGGCAAAATCAGCATCGGAAAGATAGTATTCGCGTTTGACTGACAGAGCACCGGGACGTAGTCCATGCCTGTCAAAAATGACCAGCAGACCACCATCATTAAGCCTGCGGCAGTTCTTGTACCCGTGCCCGTCAAACTCCGCAACAACACACCCCGACAGGACTGTGCGGTAAGTAAACCGGAAGGGAGTATTTATATCTCCATTCAGGCTCTTCTCTATGATTTTAAAATCGGACTGATAATTAATTCTTATCATAACTCTTATAATATTGATGTTACATCGTCTATCTCCTCGCTGTCAGGTATCCGTTCAAGTCAACACTTCCGCCACCTCCTGTCGTGCCTGTAGGACTCCATGCCCCCTTTATCTTGCATTCATATATAGGGCCCGGTATGGTATCCCCCACAACAGCCCAGTCACCTACAACAGGAGATGGAACAGCCTCTTCCAGCAATTTAAGAGTAGAAAATAATCCCTTGTTGCGGATACCGTTCTGCTTGACCTTTTCTAGTTCGGTAGAAGTCTTGCTAAAGTTGTTGTTAAGACGGTCTGCCGCCTCACTCCAAGTACCTGTCTTGTTAATACTATTCAGTTCCATATCACTTCTTTACTTTTAAAGTCCCGTTTGTCACGACTCCTTCTACTGTCTCATATTCCACATATACCTGACCTGACGAAACATCATCTTTCCCCGGCCAATTACTGCAATCAATATTGGCCACATGCTTATACACACCCACTCCATTATATACCGGTTTCATTCCGACTAACAGCGTTTCGCCTTTAGAACCATAGAAGGATACGTTATTGGGATTAAGAATGATATCCGTATTTTCCACATGATTCTGTATTCTGATACGTTCCGGATATACAGTCGTTTCTAGTATCAATTGGTCCCCTGCATATTTCCGCAAAATCAAATCACCATATTCCCATCCGTCCGATGATGTGTCGAACCTTAATATCAAGGTGGCATGTCCTTCAGTCGTGTACATTTCAAGAGTATTTTTATCCGGATCAATGACAATGCGTTTCCCGTCAACAGATGTTTCTACTTTTCCGCGGAAAATCCGCCCAAGGCTTCAACCACACCTCTGAACTTACCACCCAAGGCATAAATATAGCCACGCAAGAACGTATCGCCACCATGAGTGGCAACGAAGTTCGCCATATTCGCCCATTCTTCATCCGTAGGCCGGTAATCAGGATCATTACGAAACCTCATCACGGTCAATATAGCCTGTTGTAACGTGCCACCTGCCCAAAATGCCACATCATCATCGTCATTGTATATGCCGCTAACTCCGGCGGTGACCTTCTGCATCTTGCCATCCTTGTAGTTGCCTAACTGGATCATATTGGCCAATATCAGACCGCCAAGAATATCCACAGATCCATCCTTGATCGCACTGGCGATATAATTGATTGACTGAAAACCGGCTGTTGCCTTGTCGTTATCCAAAATGGACGGTTTCCAGTCTGTGGCAATGGTCCCTCTTTCTAGTTGAAGGTCACAAACGGTTGCGGTACCGCTAAGCATAAAAATACCTGTACCGTTAAATGCGAACTTGAAAGTGTATCTTTGATAACCGGACGTAAGAGGCTGAGTTGTGCTGAAATCACCACACGAAACAGCCACAGACACACCTTTAGCTTTAAAGGATATAACATAGTTCTCATTTTTAATCAATGATACGGATTGGGACAAACTACCGATTGCAGCAGAATACCCAGAGCCGGCAGTACTGTCCGCGGATACGGTAGCCACACCCGTCCAATACTTTAATTGTTTACTATACAAATCGGTATCAGCAGACAATTGAGTATCAGAGGACAATGTTTCACTCTCATAATCTCCGGTAAACCCGGAGTTACGCAACAGATTGACCGAGCCGACAGCCGCATTGTCTATCGCATCCTGAGCCTTTTGGGCCAAATCGGCAGCCGCCTGTATCTCATCCGGAAGCCCTTCCATGTTACGCCATCCGGTGGAACCCTGCTCGATATGGAACATACCCTTGATATCAACACCGCCTTTTTGTGTATAACGGATGTAAGTGCTCTCATCCTTGGCACCGATATAGGCATCACCATACACATTGATATAGGCGTGTCCGGTGGACTTGTCAAAGCCCAACCCGATGACTTCTTTCCCGGCAAGAGAGAAAGAGTTGATACCTTGATAGAAAATAATGGAAGGCGAAGTTTCATTAACAGAAGAAAGGATTATAGCTGCCTGACGGGTGATATCCGTCAAGTGTCCCAAACCAATAATATCATCACCGGCAACCGGGATATCACTGTCCTTATCGGCATTGGTTTTGCTCAAATCAATATAGTCAGATCCTACACCTGTCACCTCACGCCAGTAGTAGCGGTTGGATACATTGTGAGATGTTCCTTCTTTAATGTTAAATTCTTGGGCTAATGCTAATGTACCGACTGTAAATTCGTTATTGATTGTCACTCCATCGACTTCCGACAAAAAGAAACAGCGGTAGCTCTCATCAAGTTCCTCCACACGGACACACTTCATTCCGGCCGGAGATATGATCTGTTCACCACCAACATGCGTTTTCTTTTTCACTTCAAGTTCATCAAAGACAGCCTTAATCTTCACATAAAGCCGGTCAACAACGGCTTGAGAGGTACCATCTTCCAGTACAGTAATTCCACTACCATTCTTACCAACCAAAAAACCTTTCAGGAACGTGATCAGCTCATTGGCAGTGTCTTCTTTATCTTTGCGTAAAAAGTATTTGGTGAGCTTTTCTATATCAGAATTATCCATGTTTTCTAGAATCCCGATAAATATGCGCCCAATTCTTTCAGCTGTATTCTCTCCTTCTACAGATGCGTTTCTTACTTGAAGAGCCAGTTTCTTTAATATGTCAACAGAATCGCTCATTCTCCTATTACACGAAAAACAGTTCTATTAGATTTTAATTTCCCTTCACCGTTATAAAGTGGCATACAGCATTCTTTTAGGTAAAGCACGCATTCTTTCAGGTAGCGGTCAGCTATACTACATGCATCGCTATACACCATCATCTTTTCCTTGAATACTGTATGACTGCTATATTCACCTTCCTTGTTCACGAAGCCGAAACGGGATACATTTCCATCTCCATTTTTGACAATACAGGCATAGGTATAATAAGCCAAAGCTACGCGAAGTCCAGTGATGATTATCTTCTTTTTACATTTAGTTTCATAAGTACCTCCGTCAAGCAGTAGCTGGTATTTTTCAGGATTTTTTTTCACGTCAAGGAACAGTTCGTCTCCCAACGCTGATTTGATGTAGATATTCTCCGACTCACGGATGTAGGTTTCTATCTTGTCAGGATCGAGATGTACAGACATTCCGCGAGACAAAGCCGATACCTCATCTGTTGTTATTAGATACTGCTGCATTTCGTACATACTTTAATGGTTCCACACTATAATCATTAGAGGGGTTGACTACTTCATACCAATAGCTGAATATACGGCTAAAGGTACGCTCTATTAAGCGTTGTTGCTTGCTTACGATAGAATTGTAATACTCGAAAGCATCTTCCAAAATATCGCCTGAGAATCCGACTTTACCAATACGGATGCAATACCATGGCTCTTGGCCATAAGCTGAATAAATACGTTCAACCACACTTGCGTCAGTAACGGTAAATTCTTTGTCGTAATTTTGTGAGTTCAGATTTATTATTTCAGGTTTTTCCTCATCGCTTTCTAAAGTAACTTCCATAATCTTTCCTGCATTCGTATCACCTTGCAACTGGATGAGTGTATTTGAGAAACTGTCGTCATCGTCTGTATCTTTCACTTCGTTGCCTTCTTCGTCAAAGGTTATGTTCGATCCCTTTTTGGTGAATACCATAGCGCCAGGGAAGAAATTATTTCGTACATTTCTGTACTTGACATTGGACAGCCCTTCATCGGTACTCATTTCTGTAGCCACCCGGTCACCTTTCCCGACAGGATAAGTATTTTTCCCGGCCATTGACACCCATAGGATTTGACCTTTGTAGTATTCAATGCCTCCGGCTGCTTCTATTTGAGCCAGTATCACATCTTTTTTGGGGTTAAAAACGTCTATGTAGTCGATGTTTTCTTTCTTGACCTGCAGAGCTTTCCCTTTACGTGTCTTCTTTCCGCTCCAGTCTGGATGCACTGCTATTTTTGCCACATAACCGTTTTCATCTTCTTCCATTAGCCGGCAGTTTTCAAAGGGTATATGATGTAGTTCTACAATGTCACCCAGTATATTGTAATTGACGTGCAGGGCAATACCGTTCATGTCCGCCATATCCTTACACACAAGGGAGTGGATATCGTCAACAGTGTCACCCTTACGGTTTACCACATATTCCGATAAAGCAACCTCACGGAATCCGTTTCCTTCGATAAAGTCAGCGAAACGGTCTGAGCATTCGGATCCTGTAGAGCTTGCAGCAATAATATTTTTTAATGTTTGCGGATACAGGTTGTCCTGTCCGTATGTTTGAATTCCAAGGCTTTGTAGGTAGCTTGTATCAATGCGGTTATTGCTTTTCTTTTTTAAGTCTTTTACTCTCATGTCCGTGAGGATTATATTCTTTATTCTTTTTCGTTAACTTTATCTTCGTCTTCTCCCTGCATTGCGCTCACAATTTCAATGGCCTTGCTTAGATGCAGATTCAGAGCTTTTTTACTGATCTTCTTGCCGTTGATTTGGAAATCTTTCAACGTATCGGTCACGGATTCTTCAGAAACTCCGTCTTGTAATGATTCTACCATTGAATCAAGCAGGCTTTGATTGTATACACGTTTGTTGATACGTTCTTTCCAGTCCGTAGGTACATGGGCGAAATAAATTTCACCTTTCGGATTTTTGGCAAGATACTTTTCAGCAACTTCATCAGTGAGATTGTCATTAGTGTACATTTCACTGCTTCCAAACTCCGGCTGAAGTAGGACACCATTCTTTAATCTATAATTACATTTTTCTTTCATACGGTTATTCTTTTTGATGTAAACAGTCATTTCGATTACAGCATCGCGATAGCAGTCGTTACACGATGTCTTGGTGAATTCTTTTCCCAACACTTCCTTGTACAATCTTTCTATCTCTGATTTATCAGAAGAAGAGTAGGAGGGTAAGCCTCCTAACTCCTTTAATTTATCAACCACTTCTTTTAACTCCATAATCATTCAGATGGTTTTGTCAGTGTTTCAACAAGTGTTTTTGTCGCATCATAAGATGTCTTGTACAAGAATAATGCTGATTTGGGAACCTTCGTTTCTTGCAAAGAGATACTCCATCCCCCTTCCGTTTCTTCAGAGTACTTGTCATTGCCAATCTCTGCGGCTTTCAAACCTTGGTAGTAACCGTATACTTGGAAAGCTGAATCTCCTGGATTCTCGGTTTTATTTAACCCTTTGGCTTTATTTTCCAAAACAATGACAAACTCACCATTAGCGAGCCCGTCAATAATGTCATTGCATACATCGGGGTCATTTGCTAATACAACCATGTTCACTGTGTTAGTGAACGTGTTACGATAGGTTCCTGTTGCCAAGGCTGTATTAGTACCAGTAAAGGGGGTTGCACCGAATACCTGTACCTTGTAACCTTTTTTACCTGTTTTCAGTGCAAGAGTTTCGATCACATTCTTACGGGTTGCGTTGAAAGTAACCGCACCGAAATCCACTTCTGCACGATTCATTATTACGCCCTCCTGTTCCAATCCTGGAACAATAGGATCATCGCACGATGGTGCGATGTCCTTCTTGATAGTTATGTCACATACTGCCATGTTACTCATTTTAATAAGCGATTTGGAATAAATTATCTTCTCCAATCAGACAGCCCAAACGACCTGCGGAATAAGCCTTGGTTACACGTTCGTCCTGATTGAACCACAGTTCTAGTTCGGAGATGATTTGACCTGCAGGAGAACCTACGAACATTTGCTTTGGCGAACCGAATACCGCACGGTGAGGAAGGTTCAGCTTGGTCCCATTGTTTTGGTACTGCATGATCATTCTGTCCCAAATGGACACCTTGTAGATAGGCGTTCCATTGTACTCAGAAACTTCCAGTCCTTTGAATATCTGTTCCCATTCGAGGATAAGCTTGTATTCACGTTTCAGATCTTTTGTCAAGGCATCTGCAAGAGATTTTGTTACGTAAAGGGCTGTACCGTCAAGACCTGATATGCGCGGATCAGCAGAGTCCAGAATAGAATCGAATATACCAATAGCGACACCAGCTTCCTTTATCTTGCTTAGCTGCAGAGCTGTTGACGCTTCGTCATTGGCTGCGATTTTAGTATGCTGGGCTTCACTGGCCGCTCCTATGGCGAACAATTGTTTCCATAAGCCATTACAGGGCTTGAATAGTTCCACATCTACTCCCGATGTTATTTGTCCGGAAGAATCTGTGTCTTTGGCTTCCTTATCTCCAAACCATATAAAACGCCAAAACATACGTTTGATAGCTCTGTCCAAGGCAGGATAGATAATAACATCCATAATATCCGTAGAGGTCAGATCTCCGATATCAGAGCCTGTTTTCAACGCATACTCGGCAATGGTATTCATAAAGTCCTCGTAGCACCATTTTAACGGAGTAGACCAGTCGCCAATATCCCATGTCTTCTCAGCAGCTTCGATTGTTGGCGTTTTATATGTCGGATTACATTTGGCACCAGCCCAACCGATATCACTCATTTCTCCTGTCCATCCGAGTTTTTCGCCATTTGCGACGTTTTGTCGGAAGGTAAAGAACTGTTCCAAGGTTTCATCAACAAAATTGGTTAGGACTAAAAGGTCTCGTAAGTCTTTTACCGCCCCATTGTCTTTTGTTAGATTTTTTACTGATTCTAAGATTTCCATACTTGATTACTTTTTTTGATAACGATTTTTGTTCTTTTCTCGGGCTTCTGCAAGTTTTTTCTGTATGATTCCAACAGGTGCAGCATCATTCTTTTTGCTGTTTGTCGGCTGCACACGTCCTGCTGGGGTATATTTGCTGGAAGCTGCTTTGGTAAGTTTGTCTATGCCTCCTGCATCCTTAACGGCAGCTAATATCTTTACATCTTCTTCGCTCTTGGCGTTTTCCTTTAGCTCTTTATTCTCCGCTTCAAGTTCGTCAATGCGTGCTTTCAATGCATCGACATCTTCATCTTCACTTCCAGGCTCTTTGATTTCTGTAATTACCCCTCCTGTACTACTACAGTACGTCCGTCTTCTAAAACATGTTCCCCGTCTGGTGATGCGGGATCGCCCACTTGGATTTCTCCTTCTTCACGTTCAACATTCAGTTCGTCACCTGTGGATGTGGTAATTACTAATCCAACAGTGGGTACATCTTCGATTTTTGCGTAGCCACACTTTTTTAATAAGCGGTCTAACAAGGACTGTGGTACAGCCGTTTCTTTTCCTTTTGTCATTCCTTTAGGGTTTTGATTAATATTAAGTTCTACTTTTGCCGATATTGCAGGTACAATGGATGATATGAATCCCAGTTCTATTGCTTTTTCCGGAGAGAACCAGCTGTCTGTAGCCATTTGGGCTTCTAGAACTTCACGTGTTTTTCCTGTCCGTTCTGTATAGAGGGCCAACATTTTTTTCTTTATCCGAGTTCAATTCATTGATCATAGCTTCCATTTTGGCTACAGTAAGTATCCCGTTAGGCGCACTGCCGTAATATGGGCTATGAATAAGTAATTCGGAATGAGCGTATGCTGTCCTTCGTTCTAATGGAGCGGCAAGAAGTATCACAGTGGCCATTGATGCGCATCGTCCTACTACCTTACACGATATTTCCTTTCCGGAAGCACGTAGGGCATCATAGATGGCATACCCTTCTACACAGTCTCCGCCGCATGAGTGTATCTCTACATCTATCCGGTTGTCGTCTGATGGCATCCAGTCGATAAAGTATTGTATGTCGGAAAACGATACACTGTCTTCACCTGTGAGCCAATACTTGTATTTATCAGTATCAGGAGCTATGTCTTTATTGATGAATAATTTCGCCATATATAATCTATTTTGAAGCAAAGGTAAAAAACGGTATATGGCTATAAGAATTTCAGAACATAATAGCACTGACACGCTTTGTCAGTAAAAAAAATAGGGGGAAGAATAATCTTCCCCCTTATTGAATTGAAACGTCAACGGACAACCTGTCAATGACTCTATAGATGGTCCTTTCTGAAATGCTGTATTCATCTGCCAGGTACTGCATGATATATGCCTTTTTATGACCTTCAGCCGTAAGACGGGTGTAGTCTTTATACATTCCCAGGTATTTAATATCTGATGCATCTAATGACATTTCAGACATTATCCTAAGAGTGTTCCTGTTTATATATAATAGTTCGTATGCTTTCATAAACTACCGCTTTCTTCTATGTATTTAATTCTATTCGCAACTGAAGTAAACTCTTCTACAGAAACGACAGGGGCAGGAGCCATCATCATTCCTTTGGCGACTGCTCTGGCCAGCATATCTTCGCCTAAAGTTTGATTATTCGTTGCTGTTACATTAATAGGTACACCTCCACCCATCATATTGAAGGATGATAGGATAGGGGCGAACATGGACGTAGCTTTGGCGGTTATAACGGATTCTCCATTCGACAACTGTGCCGGAATACTGTCGCTCGTTCCTGTCCCCGGTCCTGTAACCAAACCACCTTCTGCAAATTTAGCACTTTTTACTATCTTAACAGCATTTGCAATGTTAGAAAGGATTGTTGCAATACCTGATGCCATTGTAGCTATACCAAGAATACCTTTCCCTGATTCAGCGGATACCATTTTTGCGATCGCCTTACCTGAATTGATGGCGATCTCTGCCAAAGCCAACATTTTGCTTGCCATAGCAAACCCTCTGTCAGACTCCCCAATTTGTTCTGTGAGAGCTACAAGACCATTTGTCACCTGTTCCATTGCCTCATATTTAGCTTGTTCTATTTCAATCTCCTTATCGCTCAGTTCTTTTTTGGATTCCAGATAAGCATTCTGTACTTCCAGCTTGCGAAGATTGAATGCTTCTATACTTTCACCTTCCATTTGCTGCAGGCTATCGAGCTCTGCTTTCTTTTGTTCCATCCTTATACGAAGAATTTCCTCTTCGTTATCATATGCTTGTGCGATTTCCGTTTCAAAGCGTATGCGCATGGCTTCCTTTTGCTTGTTGATAATATTCTGCTCATGAGCTGTTGCCAGTTCGTCTATCTTGGTATTGTACTTTGCTTTAATGGCCAGTTTCATTTCTTCGGTCTGTTCTGTGCTGGAGAGTTCCGCCTCTTGTTGTGCTTGTAATTGTTGTATCTTTAACTGGTATTCCTGTTCGCTGCCTTCCTTGACCGATTCCAATTGCAGGGATATCATTTTTAAACGGTTCTCCAGTTCTTTTTTCAGCTCCTCATCGGACAGCTTGCTAAGCTCCATAGATTTTTGTTGTTCCAAAGCCTTTATTTTGGCGTTGATGGCTTCACGAGCCTTGGCGGTAAGGTTCTCTTCTTGCTTTAAACTGATTTGCAAATCCTCAATCTGCCGGGAATAGTTCAATTCAATCTCTTTCCGTGCTTGTTCTCTTTTGTCTTTCACCAAGGCAAGCATAGCATCTTCTGCTGCCCTTACTGCTTCCAGTTCTGTTTGCTTTGCTTCCTTTGCTTTGTCTGCACCTTCCTGGCGGATAGAGTTTAGGGTGTTTTGCTGCTCTGTCTGACGGCCGTAGCTATCTTCCATTAGCTCCTGAAGTTCGTTGAATTGGTCACGGAACACTTTAAGGTCTTCTATCGTACTATCTGATAACCCAAGTTTTTCTATTACTTCATCGGCTGTAATATCACCAGCTTTAATCTGCTCCATCAACTTGCGTACTTCATTGTTCATCTCGGTAAATCCAAGGGTGTTAGCCAGTCTTGCTTCTGCTAGTTCTGTCTGTACGGCAAGGTCCTTCTTCTCAATTTCCGCAGCTTTTTCCGCAGCTTTAATACGTTCCTGTGTGGATAGGGTTTGGTCATCTGCAGCTTTTTTCAGCTTCTCAATTTCAGCTCGGTTAGCGGCACGTGACATGGACAGCATGACTTCCCTCTTGTCTATCTCATTCAAGACTTCTGCCAGCTTCCACGCCTGTTTGGTTTCATTGACTATTTCATCACCGATACCAGCGAATATGGATTTGGCATCATTCCCCGCCTGTTTGAAGTTCCCGGTAAACAGATTCACTAAAGCACTTCCCAACTTGCCTGCCCGGTCTATTAAGACATTTACAGTGGCACCCAGAGCCCCCATTATTTTATTGGCTGCTTCCACGCCCTTCTGTGTTTTGGTGAACCATGATACAAGAGAAGCCAGTACAACCAAAAGAGCACCTATTCCAAGTCCTAGCATGGCGGTTCCAAGTAGTTTGACTACTCTTGTTAGTCCTGTCGTGGTTTTTGCAACAGTAATCAATTTTTGATTTACATTACTTATGTAATTTTTTACTCCGCCCAAAGAGGTCACCATTACATTTATCTGTTGCACGAACGGGATATTGGCATTGGCGGCTTCCATTATAGCTTCCTTGTAATTGCCAACATTTCGGTAATACCGCTGTGTCTCTTCTTCAGCGTCCTTCAGAGCATCAGTAACCTCATTAATTTTATCCCGTAACTTAATGCCTGTAGCCGCATTCCGTTCCGCTTCGGATAAAGCATCGTATTCAGCCGTTAGATTTGACAGTTTGGCACGGAGAGAAACAAGGCTGTTTTCTTGCGCCTTCTCCTGCTTGAGCTGATTTTGCATTGTTTTCGTTATAATACGTATCGAATCATTACAGTCGTTGATATAGACTTTAGATGCCGCCATTTCTTCATTGTACTGCTGCCTTTTTATGTCTCCAGCCTTTAACTGTTCCTTCAGTTTCGCCTCTGCTTCTTTGGCTTTGTCGATTTTTGTCTGATACTCGGCTATAGCTTTGATAGCTTCATTATAATTCACTTTGATATCAAGTATCTTTTCTACTTTGTCTGCCATAATTAATCCAATTGAAAAAGTTTACATTCGCAAATACCTGTTTTCTCTGCTTTTATTGATATGACTGCGTAATATTTTCCATATTGGGCCAGATAAACAGGTACAGACATATCCAAGTTTCGTAATTCATGATCTCTGATTTCTACCAGCTCGGTAATAATCTTAGGTTCTCTGATATATTTCTGATAAGATTTGTAGTTGTTTTCAATAATAGTGTTCCAGTCCAGACCGTCAAAAGTTGCTGTATTGTCGTTCTTTAGGACCAGTAGTCTGGGATCTGTACTTTCGTTATATTGTAAAGCTCCGTCAGATGTATAGGAATATATCGGGATAGTTGCGATTCCACCTTTCATTTCAGACGCTGCGAAAGGCAATGTCAGCGTTTCCTGTTCATATTCCAAAGTCTTATCGTCAACGTATATGATTCCATTGTATTTTGTTTTTGTCGTCATTTTTCCATTTGTATACATTTCTTTGAGAGAATCCGTCAATTTTGAAAGATATATTTTTAGGACGGTTTGCACTATATGAGGCGATAACTCTTTTGGTCCAGTTCAGAGCTTTGGTCTTATTTTCTATGATGGTATCAATAGGAACGAAGCTTACGACATTTCCATTGCCGGGAATGGCAAAAGTTCCACAAATAGATGCTATAGCTTTGATAAAGTCTATCTGTTTTATATCAGGTAGGTTTGGAACATAATAGAACCGGGAGTTTGCTTCATCAGTGTCTTTCAAATAGACAGTATCTCGCATCGTTATTTTGACATAGCTTCCTTCTTCTATTGTATAATTCCCCAATTCTGCATAAGGATCGTACAGTATAGCGCTGAGTTCCTCTGTATCTCCTGGATTAAACTCCCCATCTATAGTGAAAGAATACCTGTATTGATTTTCTTGTAATAAGGATATACTCGGATTACACCTGAATTTCAACTTGCTGGTTATGGATTCTTTGTTCCGTATATCGAAAGAAACACCATATTCACCTGAACTTTGTGGTTCCTGGCTAGTATTGACTATTATATTGATAGTTCCAATAATTCTAAGGGGTACGTTCTCTTTCTGCGGCTTGAATCCGATTACCTTGCCTGACGAATCTTTTGTTATAGCCACATAATAGTCAGATCCACTTTCCACAAATTGGAATATTTTGAGAATCCATCCTCCTGGAATATTATATGGAGATATTCCGTCATTTGTTAAAGTTGTAGTGCGAGCTTCGATTTCTTTTGGTGCGCTATTTCTTGAAAGCAATGGAATAACTAAAGTTTTCAACAGTTCGTAGTGTTGTTCTTGGAATTTAAAGGTGATATCGGCATCAGCTTCTATTTTGTTCAAAACCCACATAGCTGTAACCACAGGGTGATACCAGGCAGCGGCTCATCATTTTTAAAGCCATAATCAATTTTAGGTATTCGGGGCGAATTGTCTCCTTTCTTCCAAATGATGTAATCTTCGTTTTCTGTCCTGCCGTACGATAAATCCTGCAATGTCTTGTTGTCATTTACAATTTCTGCAAATTTAGAAACATTGCCCCATGTCATGGCTATATCTATGGTTTCGGATATTTCTATAAGAATGACGCTGGCGTCCGGTATGATTTCAATCCCATTGCGCAAATAGCGTCCTTTGTGGTTGATACGAGCATATTGTGCTGAATGGGATGGGAGATGCGCATAATTAATCACATGACAGTTGTTGATTGTCAAAGGTAGCTTGATGGAGTATGTGTTGTTGCTTGTGATCTTGCTTACATCGCTAAAAATATTACTTCTAAAATTCAATGTGATATTGGTACTTTCATTAATATCCATTGCTTTGTTATCTATGAATAGTAGTTGTTCTGTCATAAGCTCTGTACGTTAGTTTCAGGTAATATAATGTTCGCTTCAAAGTCTTGCAGTGATACCCGCTGTTTGACGAAATTTCCCACAGACACATTTACGGCCATCCATCTGGCGTTACCGTTATCATCATAGCCCATGAACATATCAACAACAGGAGATGTGGCCATTTGGTAAAGGAAGTCATAAGTTATGCTGTCTATTAATGGAGCGCATACGGGAAGTGTCGTTTCTTCCATTTTCCTTTGCTTTCGTCCGCTACCTCCATGGTATCCGTTCTTGTAACTGTAATCCTGCATATTGTTTCTGATGAACTCTCCGTCATTGGATACCTGCGAAGTCTCGTCTCCTTGCATGAATAGCCAGTAACACCACATTCCATGGCGGTTGATCCATCTCAAGTATATTCCACAGTCTGAATTGTCAACCTTACAAGTGATCTTTGTGGCCATATTGAGCAGCCCTCGGAAGGTGAAATCAAAGGTGTGGTCAAAAACAGATGCTGCCGTATTACTTCCAGGTAGATAAAATTCCACCCTGTCTGAAGCATCTATTCCAGCAAGAATGATATTCCATGCATTTTGTCCTGATAATGCGATAGGGGAGCTTTCGGAACCATCTATAGTTACTTTTACATTCCCTGATGTTGCAGAGTATAAGCCTACAGAGAATGGGTAGTTTTTGAACCATGTCAGCACTCGGCTTCCATTATACTGCTCTCCAACCTTACTGGCTCCCCACAATATGAATACGTTGAACTGGAAGCTGTTTTCAAGTGTTCCTGATTCGTTATACATATCAAGCTCTATGCTAAACAGACGTCCTAACTTACTATCTTCGGTGTGAGTTGACTTGTAATCGACTTCTCTGTATTCGTCAAAATAGCTCTGCGTATAGAATGATAGGTCAAAGAAGCAGGAACCACCGAACGTCGCTCTGTTCTCTCTGTCTGATGTGGCTGTGGTGGTGTCCGTTACCGTTGCAGTAACAGATTGATAGTTTCCGCCAAGGATATTTATTATCACAGGATTAAAGCAGAATCCTATTTGGTCAGGATATTCAATTGTTGTATTATCTATCGTATGTGTTCTCATTGTCGAAATTCAGATTTATATGTTCAACTTCTGTTTCATATATAGCCGATACCCTGCTAGCTATATTGTCCACGGTATTTTCTAGATCACGGGAATAGATTTCCTCATGTTTTCTGTTTCGGTATAGTTCCGTTCCTTCCTTGGCTATCTTTCTAGCGACAAGGTAGGCGAAGGATCGGGCTTCTTTACTTGTATACCCTTATCTTCCACCCATTGGCGGATAATCTTGTAAAATCCTTTCGGTACTTTCCCTGGTCCACGTCCGGTTTCTAGTACAGCGAATGCCTGCCTGCCCCACAAAACGCCTCCGTCCTCCGACATTTCTACTTTCAGACTGCCCTTTGTCCTTCCACTGGCTACTTGTCCGGCTGCTTCATGGTTGGCTATAATTCGCTTGCGTAACGCTTCCAGCTCTTCACCTATTATTCTTAGGGTTCCGGCTTTAGTTTCTGCTGCCATATACAATCTCTTTCACGCTCTTGTTGCAAATAACAGTACCCATTATCTCTTCTAACTTAAGTTGGATAACTATTCCGGTTACATTAACATCCAGCTTGTCATAGAAAACAGAATAAGGGATATCTCCTGATATTTCTTTGAACATCCCACTCCTGTTCAATAGCAATATGAATTCTTTGGCTTTATTCTTGCATCCTTCTATCACTGCATCATTTTCTGTGCCATCAAAATCGAACTTGGTTTTATCCATGAATGCCATCATACAGTTAGGGCAGTCTCTTAACTGCTGTCTGCCTAGATTAAAAGTTCCGCTTACAGGAAGGAGATTAAGCACTGCCGGCAATTTAATCTTGTCCAGTCTTATATTGGCTGTTTGCCAGTTGTCAAAAAGGTAACTTACACCCTCCATGGAGTCTACTATCTTTTTAATTTTTTGCTCTACCGTCATTTCTTCTTACTTAATATGTTTCTTAATCTACGTTCGAATCTTACTCTTTTGGCGTCCATGTCAAGACATTTATATATTCTGACCCATGGCACGCTGTCTACTTCTGCATGATCAGTGATACCCATGCGCTGCGCATAGTAATCAATCATGCCGAAAGGTCCAAAATTTAGCAATTCGGATCCTGCTTGCTTCTCTTCGGGTGTGGGTGGTACATTAGTCGACGCGAATAGTTTATTTATTCGTTCAACTTCTTTGGCCACCCATTGTACGAATCCCAGTACATCGCTAGCTGGAAGTTGGGATATATAACGTTTACTCAGCCCCATCAGTACAGTACAGGGAACGAACAAGATATCGTGTTCTGTTTCGATGGATTGCAGTTGCATCAGTTCTCCCATATTTATGTCGTTTAGGGTATCTGGTGTCTTATACTGCCCTAGTTGATAAGGTTTTCTCAGTTCATCCAACTTGGTTCTAATGACCTCGGGTTCGGTGGCAATGCTGCTTATTGTCAAAAATTCTTTTACTGTCATATCTTTCCTATTTTTGCTTTTGGTCGTTTGGGTGTTGGTTTGATGCGGAATATCATTGCCATTATCAGCATATCAAGGTAATCTGTGGAATGACCTAATATTTCTTTCATTTTTTCTTTGCTGATTATTCCTTTCTTCCGTGTGTCTGCATCAATATGTGCTTGTTTGAGAACTGACAATTCTTCAATGATCCGTTCTCGCTGTGCTTCCGTGCATACAATACGAAGCAATCGATTGTTAATCATCTCAGCCAGTTTGAAGGCACACTCTGATTTCAAATTGTCAAATTCAGGATTAATAGGTCGTGCTCCTCCATGAAACTCCTTGATACCGTTCAGATAGCTTTCAAGATAGTTCCCCAATCCGTCAGAGTCCGCAATCATCTTACTACGAGGAATAGAGCATTCTATCATCATTCGCTTCAGGTCTGTTTCAATGGATTTTCCAGTACTGTATTCCTGATCCAGTTTGATAAAACACACATTCCCTTTCCAATGACCGGCGATAAATCTGTCTCGTCCCTTCATTGCAAGGTCTGCAGAACCGGTAGATTCACCTGCAGGAGCAATGAACTCATTCGTGAACAAGTCACAGATAGCGTCGTAGTTACACAGGGCAGTCGGGTCATTATCATACTCCCAATTGCCGAAATATAGGCGTTCCTTTGTTACCCGGTCTTTTGTGTTTCGAAGACTTTCGATGTAGTCTTCTGTTGCCCAAGGATTATCCTGCACCAAAGCCTGGATAAATGCATAAGGAGCTTGTAATTTGTCTTCTTTCCAGAGCTTGTAGAATTCACGGTATAGCCAGTTTTTCTTCGGGTTGCAGGTGATAAGTATCTTTCCGGGTACATGATATACATCGTTCATGTGGCGGCCGATACGGGTTTTCAAGACTTCGAAGGCAAGGTAGTGCACTTCACCAGCTTCCTCTATCCATCCTCCTGTATATTCCTTAGACCCCAATCGTTCATACATCGGATCTTTCACCGGATAATACGTCAAGTCAATATAAACGATTTCACTTCCGTTGTCGAAGGCTATCCCTTCATTTGTTGTCTTGTATGCCGTGAAGCTGTGAGAAGATGCTACCTTATTGAAGGTCACGGTAACGGACTCACGGCTATCCTTCAAATTATTTCGGCCAACAAACCAGCGAGTACCGGGAAGATAGTAGGCACATTGCATCAGCCATTCACAGCCTAGCCATGATTTACCACCACCTCCGGCACCACCATACAATAAAAATTTCGTTTTGCTGTCACGAAGAAAATTGTATGCCAATCGCTGTTTTAAGTTAACCTTTTGCTCCATATCACTTCAATTTGTCAGCTTCGGGAGTATAGGGAAGAAAGTCAAATCCGTTGAAGGGTTTGCCTTGTGTTGTATGATCCACTTCCTGTTTGTCGGACAACCCTAGCTTTCGGGCTATAATGTTTGCATTGAAAGCGCCAACACAGGCTCCTTCAAATTGTTGAGTCTCGATGGTTTCTTCCACCCGCGCGATGACGTGCAAAAAATCTTCATCATTTTTTTTCATGCATTCACTTCTGAAGCTACTCCACCAACGTGATGAAGTACCTAGATAGATACATAATCCGGTGAGAGAGTAGGGGCGCTGTGTAGGTGAAACTTCTTGTTGTGTTTGCTGTTCATTAACAGTTTCTGTTCTTTTACCTTTTTTGCGTCTAACAGGCATGGTACGTTGTATAGCCTTTCTTGTTGTCCATGGGTTTTCATCACACCATTGGAAATATTCGCACGCCGCCTCCCATAACGCTTCAGGCGTGGCGAAGAGTTTATCCCTGCCATGCTTGCTGCGTAACATCCAAAACTGATTTCCTTTAGGTGCTGCCATTGTTTATAGTGTTTTAAAGATTGGTATAATTTCTTTGTCCAGATCCCATTTGCGATTATTGGGAAGAGGAAGTGTGAATTCATATTGCAACGCTTTCAGATAATCATTCTTACTTGCGCTCCTTCCGTTGGTTGATGCTACTTGAAATGACGAACCTCTTAACTCTTTTTCTGGGCTTATCTTCATTCCTTTATCGAATATGTTAAAATCCTTTCCGATGTAAGCTGTGTTTAATCTGATGATGTCAGCTGTGGAATGATAATGCTGGAAGTACCATTCACCAAACGGAAGTTGGCTGTGAAGTTCTTTGCGTCAAGAAATACGGCTTTAGAACGATGGTCGTGTGTTTCCTTGCGTTCAGATGATTTCTGGGCGAACAGCAGCGGAATGCCAGACCAGAATATCATTCCTCCGGGCTTGCATAATGCTGATAACGAAAGTAAGACATTATTTTCATCCTCTTCTGAGTTTACAGAGTTCAACACGCTATCGCACACAACCACATCGTACAGCCCGTAGTCCGACAAGGTCTTGCATATGGAAGCACAGTCTTGCCTGATTTCCTTTTCATCAATGATGTCCGCTCCATCTTTGCGGTGGAAGAATTCAATTGCGTCAATGAGATAGCCTTTTTTCTTCAGCATGGTTGCGTAATCCTTTTGTCCGGCACCGAAATCGAGTATGCGCATATCCTTGGTGATGTATGGTATAACCTGCGTTTCATACAACGTTGAATGGCTACGCTTGCTTGGAACCCCGTTCTTTTGCCGTAGCCGTGCCTTTTGGGCAAAAGACTGTATATAGGTCTTTCGTTCCAGATGGGAATACTCGAACACTCCATATTCCTTAGAGAAGTATTTGAGCGCGATTTCTTCTTTCCCTTCTGGAAGGACATATACAAGTAGGTCCATACCTAATAGTTTTACCGTTTTGGCATATACTGTTGAGATGATCACTTTCCCGGTATGGTCACATACGGCATTTGCAAACTGGCCGTAGCGGAGAATCATTTTCGTAAGGTCAACAACACGTGAGTTGTTTCCTCCTTTGGAAAGAATGGAGATATCTTTGTTGGATACAGTATAAAATCCTTCTGTTCCTTTAGGAAGACTTACATTGATTTCTGGTTGGATTTCCGACAACTCACATTCCGCATAGTTGTGAAGTTGGTTGAACCTTACTTCATCGGTGGAGTTTACACCGTCAAGAATAAAGGCTGGAACATGGGTATACCCAAGCAGCTTCATTGTCTTTGTACGTTGGTGTCCTGCCATGATACGTTTATCCGATTGACGTATGATGATCGGTTTGATAATGCCTAATTCCTTGATGGATTTTTTTTAAATCTTCTTGTGCTTCATTAGTGAGCAGGCGTGGGTTATATTCTGCCGGGTTCAATATTGATATGTCTATGTATTCCATCATAAGCCAAGTAGATTATTAACAAAACCAACCATTACACCGTTCTCATCCAAATATTCAGAAGCCCGTGCTTTCAGTGCTTCCAGTTCGCTTTCACTGACTGGAATCTTATACCCCTCAAATACTAAATATTTGATATGAGCTCCGGCTTCATAGTTTGCGTTCTTGAGAACATTATGACTGTCTTCTATATCTTCTGAAAAATCTGTCGGATCAGGAAAGCTGATGCCTTCCATACCCCAATTAAGCAACTCGTTACAATCCCAGTCAAACAACTTGGTTATGTCCCATTGTCCGTTGTTAACGTTATCACGTATGATTAGCTCACGTTCCCTTTCCTCGGTCAGGTTGGGAATAAGAACGGTCGGTACTTGTTGCATACCTAGCGATATACAGGCATCATACCTTTGGTTTCCGGCTATAATGATCAATTCGCCAGTACGGTCTGACAGGATGATCGGTCGGGCTTCGAAATAATCCGGATTGTTTCGGATTGACTCTTTAAGTTTGTCTAGCTGTTCATCCGAAATAGTTCTTGGATTGTTTTCCAGTTTCTTCAGTTCCTCTAGTTTTCTGTAAATAATTTCCATAATTGCTTTTTTTGCGTTACAGAAACGAAGGTACTTAATAAGGGAGCTAAGGGGAAAAATGAGGAAAACAAAGTACTGACACGGCTTGTCAATACTTTGTTATGTGTGTTATAATTCCTTTGTTGATATCAATGCCGAATTGCTGGTAAGATAAAGAATTACAGGAAAGTATTTCACTGGTAACCTGTAAAGTCTTGCATTCTTCTTTGATGAATGTTAATATGAAAAGTGGGAAAGATAGTCACACCCTTCGTGGGTGTGTGGATTGAAACTGTCAACTGTCCTGTGATTAAACAAGATATTTTCTCTTGCTGCTTCTTCTACTGTCTGTTTGGTTTCTTCCTTTATCATAATTCGTCAAACTCTTTTTGTAATGTTTTTATCTTGCTATCTAAAGCATACATATAGTTATGAAGGAAATTCTTACCAATAATTTCTTTCTTTAATGGTACATTATTGTGCATACTGTTGTATGTAAATATCAATTTACCACCATATTTTATGTTAGAACTTTCAAATGCTGTCTTATGACTTTTGTATTCCTCTATTTTATTGTTTAGTTCCATTGCTCTGTTAAATTTATCTTTATCCATATCTTTCCTTTCCACCTACCCTAGCAGCATATACATTGCTACTAGGAATAGATAATAAATTGTTGTTTTACTCATTTCTTTCTTGTTATTTATTCGCAGTTGATTTTACAATAATCTTATTATCGGATGATGGCATTACAATCACATTTCCATCATCTGTGCTAATTTTTAGGATAGGATTAAAGTCAAAGTCAGTAGTGGCTACTATAATCATATCTCCAAAAACATATCTTTTGTCTTGTTCCAATTCATTCATTTCTATATCGATTTGAATTACATTACATCTCTATAGTTTTCCGGTTCCCAATTATCAGTATTGCAATTGAAGCAATACCCAGTATCAGGGTTTGTTTCATGTGAATGCGATCCACATGTTTCACACCAATAGCGTTTATCAATATCTGGTTCCAGATCTTTATTATCTTTTCTTGTTTTCTGGATTCGTTCAGTAAGAATATCAACTAAAGCAGGATTATCGAAAGCCCTACCATCATACATTAGTATGATTTCATCAGGGCTACCACTTCCGTGTTTATCCCAACAAATCTTTTTAGCGATTTCTTGCTTAGACTCCACGTCTAAATCAGGAACTATTTCATTCAAGATGGCAATAATGGACTGTTTATATGCTTCGTCCGCATCAGCGATTAGCTGAGTCAATCTATTGATTATATTCATATTTTTCCTGTTTTGAATTTCTTGTTTATTTCTTTTTCAGCAGCTCTGGCCCCTTTCTTGAAACCTTCCACAAAGCTGTCAAAACAAGCTCTATGGATTTCTAAAGTACATCTTCGCATAAGTGGACAAATCGAACATTTTTGGCTAAGTCCGGCTGACTTCTTGGCTATTTTCGTTACATTTTTCATTGGAAACTTAAATTAATTATTACGATTTCTTTCCGCTGCGACTTCACTCATACACATCTTGCACCAGGAGGTGAGACATCGGTATTCCTTATCCCCACATCTGACAGTCCTGTTATAGAACCGGTGGAGCGGAAGGAAACGTCCGCAATGCGGACAAACCTTTCTTCCGGCTTCCTTACCGGCAACCGTCTTGGCTTTACGGTGTACAAGCGTACATCCCCTGCATTCATCCAGTCTGCCTTTGTATTTCCGGCATTTGTGCAGGGAGATGCGCCCGCATGGAGCGAATTTCTCGCAGTCGAATCTGGGTTCTGTGTGATAGATGTTCATGCAGTAAGTTTTTTGATCAGACTCATGTTCTTCTCCACTAGCCGGATGATGCGGTCGTGATACTCCGATGTTCCGTTGCATACGGCTCTTGACTGTACTATCTGAAACGATTTAAGATTGACTTCAACAGTTTCAATACGTTTACTACCTATTCGGGCAGAAAGGATAAGAGAATCCTTTTTCTTGAAATATTCATTTGAGAATACACAATGGTGCATAATTTCTCCTTCTTTCTTAAATTCCTCAAGGCTTTTCAACGGTATCACCACTATTTTACCATCCGACAGTTTCAAATCAAAGAATTTCGATTTCTCCTTAATGTAGTCTTCGGCGTATTTCTTAAGTTCAAGCAAACGCTGCATATCACGTGCCTTGCGTGCCTTTTCATCATCACGCTTTTTCTTTGCCACATATAAGTCATGTGCTCTTTTCAGATTCGTAGGGCAAACATAGTAAGCGTTATGCAGGTCTTTATGATAACGTGCCAGCAAGTCCAAATAATCAAACCACATCGAAGCATCCTTTATCTTATACTTGTTCCGAAGACAGATTTTTATAGAAGGCCAATAGCTGCTCACTTTATAACGAAGCCTGTACCAATGACTCAATAAATCATACCGCTTTGCTTTAAGAAGCGTTTCGAGTTGAGGATTAACAGGAATGGCATTAATTGCATCAAGAAATGACAGTCCATGAAGTCTGTAATCTATTCCCATCCTTGTGTATTGCGGTTTGAATACAGAATCCGGATGGTATTTATCACAGTAAACATCATTATCTCCGATACTATAATACGATCCTACAGTCTTGTTACGAATTTCAAGATTTCCACACCAACCACTACAGCCTGTATTTCTTGCAAGAGCCATCACTTCCCGTTTTCCATCGTCTTTAATCCAATGTTGAAGCACTTCCCGAATAAAATAATGAGGTTCCCTGCCTTCACGATAATAAGCATATAGTTCAAAGCATCGGATAACCTGGAACTCTTCATATATATCCGCCTTTCCTATACTTATAAACTGCTTATTAGTACGTTTCCTCGACCATTCTATTTTTAAGGATGCACCGCAATGAGGACAAACGGCACGCTTGCGATTTACAAGTTCTGTAGAAAAACGTTCTCCACACTCCATACATACGACACGGGACTTGGTAGCATATCCTATATGGTTCAGACAACCATTATTAGCCCACTCAGTCATCATACTTTTTATATCGGGTAGCTGGCTACTCAAACCAACTACCCTAAATTGTAATTTCGTTCTCGGTTTCATGGCTAGAACAAACTCATTTGTTGGACATTATCATCCGCTTTCTTTCGGACGTTTTTCTTCCTGAGTGTCTGGTATTGTTCTTCCGCCAGCCGTGCGATTGCTTTGTCACGTGCCGCTTTCTCATCTTCTTCGGTGAGTTCCACAGGTTTGGCGGAGGATGATACGGACGTTTTCTCTCCGGCAGGCAGCCGGTTTATTTTGATATCGTCCTCATCATAGTAGTGCACCGCCATCCCGTAGACCTCCTCGTCTGAAATCGCTACGGCGTTACCACGCTTCCTGGCTTCACCCATGATATAACTACAGCATTCATCAATGCTTTTCTTCTCATTCGCATATTTGGGGGCGAACAGTGAATCTTCTTCCGCCCGTTTGTCCAGATAGGCTTTGATTGCCTGTTTGAAACTTTCATTACTTGCCATGGTTACTTAATTTTGAAGTGGTTGATAATATTTATTTGTGATTGATTCTGATGTTATACTCGCATAAGAATTTTCCTATATCGTCGCTTGCTATATTGGGAGGTGGTGCATTATCTCCGTATATAGCCCGTATTGCATTCTCATTTCCCCCGTATGCCTTCCAATAGGTGTAGGCAGTATGGTTGTTGGGAACGTTAGGAAAAAGTTCTGTGAAGGCGCTGAAATCGTTTTTAGCCTTTTTTTTGAGCTCCTGAATGTTTTTTACTCCCTCAATCATGGCGCACGCTGCATCTTCTATCCGGGTGAAACCTTTTTGGGATTGTTTCATGGCGGTTTCATTGGACAGTTTGACGTGCTCGTCTCTTCTATCCCTGCAAAAGTCCGATAGGGCTACCATAATGGACTGGTTGTTTATCCTGTTTCCCCAGACGAACTGTCCACGGCTTCCGTTTTTAAGTTGTGTGAAGAATATGCAAAGCTCGGCCAGATTGAGAAAATAATAGCTGGCCAATATGCTTAGCGCCGTTTCGGCCAGTTGTTGAGGTGCGATATCAATGCTTGCGTATCGGAGGATTGATTGCAGGTGCTCTGTGATAATCCTGACTGATGTGGCGTTGTCGAAGACAACATTGATGTCCGCAAGGGTGGGAATACCCTCAATCCTGATTGCTTGTGCTAATGTCAGGTTACAATTCAGCTGGGCTTGCGTGCCGGACCAGTTGTCAACCAATTGGGAGGCTGTTGATCCATTTCTCAAGGTCTGCTGGAGCGGTGTCAGTGTCTCCGGCTTTTTCCTGGATTGAGATATCTGTCCTGGGGACATTATCACAGTGATCTGTTTTTGTAGGCTTGTTTCCATTTTGAAGTCTTTTTTCGATTATCCAAAGGTTAGCCCGGCTGTCCCATCGTTCAATTTTAGCCCCGTTGGTGTTTTTCCAGCTTAGCGCATCGAAGTGGTAGAAGAATATCTCTGCCTGCTGCTCCCAGTCCGGGAGCTTGTCACGGAAGTAATCTTTCACCTGTTCCAGGGTAGGGGCTATAAATTCGGTTTTTGGTTTTGAATGGCTTCTTTTTAGGTTTTTCCTGCTCGGGCTTAAATAACTCGCTAGAGTTATTATTATCTTTACTCTTAAGTCTTATATTAATGTTAGCCTTTTTACTTAAAGGTTTACTTAAGTCATTACTTAAGAGTTTACTTAAGGGTTTACTTAAATCATTTAAGTAATAAACGGGCGATTTCGCATTTTTCTTACCTGACTCAAACTGTAGTAAACCTTTTTGCTGTAATCTGTTCCTGACTTCAATTACGGTTGGTTCTGATATACCGGTTGCGAGGACGATTCGTCTGTTGGGACACTCAAACGGATTCTCCCAACCCCGACTATTGCACTCGTTCAAAAGGAAGAAGTACAAATAAACTTCGTTCGAGGAAAATGCTACACTCTGATGTGTCTTCCAAAATTGGTTTACGTAATCTATATAAGTCATTGTAGGTAAGAATTTACTTCGTTTATAAACTCCTGTAGTGAATGGCAGATAACATACTTGTTTTGGTATCTCTCTGCTTCTGTCTGCCACGTTCGTTGGTGCTCGCTCTGTGTACCCTTCGGTGTCTTCATCTCTATGCAGAGGGAGGCCCATCCCTTTTTGGGTATGAGCAAAATCAAGTCTGCCACACCTCTCACTGCTCCTTCATACTTCATCCGTGCTCCTGTCTTGGCATCACGTTTGCCACCGTTGGGCACTGCAAAAAGCATACGAGCCAGTTTGGGATATTGTAATCGGAACCATACCAAACAATCATGTTGTATTTGGCTTTCTGATAATGGTGTTGTCTGTTTTCTCATATTCTTCCGTTGAATAGGTTCATTGCCATATCTACCACATTCTCCTTAACCACATCATCCGTCCCTGTCACTCCGTTGGCTATTCCTTTTTTGGTCTGAATGACATCATACATATATTTGTCGATAGTATCCTTTCCAAGATAGTAGTAACAGTTTACGTTGTTCTTCTGTCCGTTCCGATGTGCTCGGTCTTCTGCCTGCTCACAATCGGAGAAAGTCCATGGGAACTCGATAAACGCCACACGGCTGGAAGCTGTCAATGTAAGACCTGTACCTCCTGATTTGTAGTTAAGGATGATCAGCTTGCAAGAAGGGTCGTTTTGGAAGCGGTCTACCGCTGTCTGTTTTTGAGTAGCATTGTCTTCGCCTGTAACGGTGACAGCTTCAGGGAATATCTTCTTTAATTCCTGTACTACTTCTTTCAGGTAAGCAAAGACTATCAGTTTCTCACCTCCGTCAATCACGTCATGGATGAATTCGGAAAAGACTTTGATTTTTCCCCTGGCTGATATGGCTTTCAATATTCCCATTTTCACCATTACTTCGCCTCTTAATGCCTTGGCCACCTTTTCATCGTCCGCATTCTTGTAAGTTCGGAGATACTGTATCAGGTCGGCTTCCGCTTTGTCGTATTCTTTGCGATTGGATATGTCCACCTCTATATATTGGCGTGACTTGTCCGGCAACTGAGTGAGTACCTTGGCCTTTTCGCGCCGGAAGAAGCAGGTCGATGATAACCTCCAGTTCAGTTCTTTCACATTGCTTGACTGTTTAGGTCCATCGCAGAACCTCTCTACGAAATACTTGTATCCTCCGAAATCCTCTAATCGTCCCATTATCTTGAGTTGTTGTATAAGGTCTGTATTGTTGTTCACTACTGGGGTTCCCGTCAGTTCCAAGATATATTCTTTGCCTTTACATATTCCTTCTACGAACTTGGATTGCTGGGTCTTGGTGGATTTGCACTTGTGTGATTCGTCAATGACTACGGATTTGAATAACGATATTCGCGGGTCAAACTCAATGGATTTCATGGTAAACCGTGCATCCTCCTTTACTTTAAGTACAAAAAACTTTTTCAGTGATTCATAATTTGTTATGAATATGTTGCAGCATTTAGTCTCAAAGAAACGGTGCCAACTGGCTTTATTGCGATCATCCAGAATCATGGCATTTTTTCCGGCAAATTTCTTAAATTCACGTTGCCAGTTTATTTTCAATGCGGCCGGACAATGACAAGGCACGGATACGCTTTTGCTATCGTAACCGTGCCTATTGCCTGTAATGTCTTTCCCAGTCCCGGTTGGTCCCCGAATATGCACCGCTTGTGCTGTAGCGCATAAGCGATGCCTTCTTTCTGATATTCGTACGGTTCTAACAGCAATCCGTGTGGAACCGTAAGTTTTGGAAGGTCGGGAATAGTATAGTCATTATACTCTCTTGTTGTCACTTTGTGCTGTACCCGGCTGCATATCCTTGTCTGTACCGCCCAATCTGCCATCATCCTCACGTATTCCTTATCTTGTAGAGAAACCTTCCAAGCTTTTTCGTCAGCGATATAGGCTGCCCGGATATTCTGTTTTACACTTGGAATCCGTTTGACCAGCTCCACTAATCTTGGATGATATGGGAAGGCTAGTTTGAAGCAGTTGGGGGTAGTAGTTACGCAAAATGGGGACGGCGGTATCATGATGCAAGTTGTTTGACTTTACGTGGTTTACGTGATTTAATTTTCTTTCCGTTCATTATTATGTCAACCCCTGCATCATTCATAGCCTGCTGGAATTCCGCAACCTCTTGATTGAAGTCTGTACCGGCTTCTGGAATGGCGTCCGGTTGTACGTCTGCGTTCGCCGTGTCTTCCTCAAACGGAAGTTCCTGTTGTACAATTCGCCATTTTTTGTTGAACAGATACTCTTTGACTTCGAACTCACAGGATTGGATTTCCTGCTCCAACTCGAAGGCATTGATATACGATTCATTCTCATTATTGAACATGGTGAACGGAGCGCATAGGTTCAGAACTTTTCCTGTTTTGAGAAAAACGTTTGGCTACCAGAGTAACCCCTTCATTATCTCCATCTCCGCCAATGGAATATCCTGTAACGTCAAGCACCTGTCCTATGATATCAGGCACTTCATCTACTGATTCTATACCGTCCACTTCTTTCTGTTCTGTAAGCAAAGCGGCGTGGGGATTCAGCTTGCTGAACGCATTGATAAGGTCTGATGTTACCAGGTTCTTGCCTTCTACGGTGGTTGTACCATTCTCATCCTTGTAGGTGGCCACCAAGGTACTGTCCTTGGTGATTTTAGCTTTTATGATCTTCATTATCTTCTATATTTATATTCGTTGACAAATTCGTTATAATAACGGTCTTCCGGAAGGGGAAGTGTTATTCCCAGTTCCGTGGCTGCATCTGCTTTGACCTTATTCAAAAAGTCCGTCATTTGCAGTGTGTTCAGTTTCGATGTGCTTCCGGCTATGACCGTTTCTTTTCCTTTGATAATGGTTGTCCTTCGTAGATATAGGTTGCAGTAATAATCGTGTACGTCCTGTTTGTCCGTTCCTGTTTCCTGTTCGATACAGGTAAACCAAAGCCACATCAGGGCGTTTTGACTTAATGTGCGCGGCTCTGTGTAACGTTCGATAATTAACCTGTAACGACCGTTACGGAGCTGCGAGCACATGAAATCAAAGGACTTGTTCAGTGTTACCACACCTTTTTCTTTTATAAGGATAGCTTCTTGTGCCATTATTCCAGTCCGAAAATCTTCTTGTCCGTGATAGATTCTCTATTAGCTTCCAAAAACTCTATGAAATGTTCTACGTGTGCCGTGAGCAGTTTCACTGTCTGTTCGTGATTGTAAGTATAATATTCCGGATATTGCGTACCACTGATAAGCGGTGTGCGGCTGGTACCGCCTTTCAGCGCATAAGCCGTAAACTCAAATGCCTTTATGTTTTCCATCTGACCGGAAGCAATTAGGCAATAAGGGTAGACATGGCGCTGCCACCCGTGGGCGTATTTGCCGAACTCGTATTTAGATGTGGATTTTATGTCATAAACAACATTCTTTCGGAGTTCGTCGATAAATCCGTATAACTCCACATTTCCGTACTGGGTAGGAAGAATGGCGGATACATAGACCTGACTTAATGAGCCTTTGAAATACTCTGCCTGTTCTATACACCATTGTCTGTCGAAAAGGAAATGCCGTGCAGGTGCGATATCCGTTGCGGGGAAAGCTACTTGTATAGTATTGGTTTCCTTATCGCCAATGATGGAGTAGGGGGAACGCTCTGTCGGCACGTGATTTTCGCAATGGACATAGCAGTCAATGATAGCATTGAAGGCTGTTCCCTTGTCGGCTGCTTCACTCTCAAACGGTACACGGTTGATAGCATCCAGAAGGTCTTGTTTCAGGCTCTCTTCGATTTCTTCCGGAGAGCGTTTATACTCTCCGGTTTCATTATCAATGTTCCAGAAGTTTTCCACTTTTTCATCAGCTCTCAGATACTTGTCGAATTTGTCAAGTAATGAGGGATAGATTCTATAACTAGGCTGCTTCATATATTTTTTTTACTTTGTCGAATTTCAACCCTAATTCCTTGCATCTTTTATTCAGTAGCATACCTGCTTGTAATTTGCTGTCGAAGATATGCTGCAGGCTCTCCAGTGATTGTTTCACTTCGTTGGCCGTGTCCGCATCCGCTACCATGGCTATCTGTTCCTTGATAACTTCCATAAGACCTTCATATTCGGAGGACAGTTCTGCCTGTTTTTCCTGATAGGTCTGATAAGTGTTTACAATCTTTGTCATAAAGTCGTTCGGTCCGGTGATTGTACCTTCTGCATTAATGATAACTGGTATCTTTATGCGTGCCGGAAGATTGCAGGTATTCTTACCGTAGAATTTCTCGCACGGATCAAAAGAGATGGTTCTGTCCTTACCTATGGCTTCCATATAGCCTACAAGATCAAGCTCTTTAATCAGGTCACCGGCAGAAGAACCTCCGATTTCCGGGCGTATCTGTTTGTCCTCTCCGTTCTTTTCCTCGCGTTCATGGGCTACGAATATTACTGATTTACCCATTAGTGTGACTTGGTTTACGAAGTTGATGAACATATTCTTTCGTACTCCATATCCTTGCAGGGACAGTGTGCCATCCGCTTTCTTCATTTTGGGATTGTTTTTCATTATATATTTATCCATGAAGGATAACATTTTTCCTGCCGTATCAATAACGATGGTCTTGTATTCGGCAATTTCTCCGCTCGTAAGAACTTCATCCACCTCTTCCCATTTGGAAATTTGTACGGTGTCTACACGGTGGGCTGCATTCACACGGTGAACGCCACCGTCAAAGTCCAGGAGTAGTGGCTGGGGAGAGCTTAACGCCAGTGTGGTCTTTCCCATACCAGGTTGTCCGTAGATTAATGCCGACAGGGCATTCTTAACTGTCAGTTCGTTAGGTTTTTTGATAAGTCCCATAATCAATAATTTTTAGTGGTTAATAAATGAGTTAAAAAAATAGTTCCCGGATAGTCGGCCAGGACACACCGGGATAAATAAGGATATAGAATATAACATATAAAGAGGGCTCTCACCTCACGCTGTCCTTTCCAGCGGCTTTGGGTTAAATTATTATCTAACAAATTGCTCTCTGCTTCACTGCCTTGAAGTCTCTAACATGGCTACGTTTAAAGGGTGTACGGCTCCCTCTCTTTGGGTGTGGGTAATACAGGATTCGAACCTGTATCTGTATTCCTACTGAAAACAATCACAAACCGTCTGAACGTAAAGAAAAAAGTGAATACCGCTTTTCCATTAAGCTAATTACCCGTGTGGCTTATGCCACTTTCTTTTTTAATTTTCTAGGCTTCCTTGGCATTTTGACCTGTGCATAACGCAGGACATCACTGGCATTGCAGAACCATTTCCCGTTTTGTGCGCATGTAGGCTTGTCGGAACGTATTTTGTTTTCTTCGATCAGTCTGATAAGCCTTCCTATGCCTCCAACTATTTTGGCCGCTTCTCTTTTACCGAATGTATGAGTGTCCATGATGGCTAGGATGTCTGCTAGCCGTGCTTCTGCCGTTCCATCAAATAAGATGGATGTCCGTAGTTGGTTGTTAACTGTATAGTTCATAATCTGAATCTGTTTTTGTTCGTCTTGTTCTTGATACTTGGGTGGTTCTTGTCTTTGCTCTGCTGCATTGTCTCATGTCGGGATGAAAATCCAATGCGGCAATGACAAGGAACAGGATGGAGAAGAATAGCTCAAGCCCGTGTTTACGTATCTCTTTTATATCGAAGTTGATCTTCATGCGCTCACAGAACATGTATAATACAAGCTCGGTATCTTTGGAAATACCCAGCTTTTTGTATATATCCCGCTTCTGTGCTTTGATGGTCCATTCCGAGCGTTGCAGACTGTCGGCTACTTCCTTGTCGGCCAAACCCTTGCAATATTGTTCGGCGACAAGATGCTCGCGCTCTGATAGCGTAATCATGACACACGCTGGATTTTGAACTCTCCGCGCTTGCGGTCAACCTCTCCTGTTCGTTTCCAATCGGCATTTTCTACACACATCTCCAATCTTAGTCTGGAAATGGTTGTGTTGACGGAAGATATCGCACGCACAGGGAACACAACGATATCACCTACCTTCATCGCTCTCAATGTGGCCGCCCAATTTTCTGTTACTTTTACCATATTACTTCAATTTAGCGAGTTTAACAATGTTGTCTAGAGCATTAATGCTGCTTTCGTGTCGTGCCTGTAGGCGGGTGAACGAATCGAACCACATGTCGCTCTGTTCCTTGACTTCTTTAAGGTCTTGTTCCAGTTCTTGTACACGTCTTACAAGGTCTTCGTGTGTCATGCTTTGTAATTCTTCTACTGTTGTCATAGCTTTATTTTTTTTGATTTTCAATATTGTCAAGTTCGTTGCTTATCACTAGTAGTGTGGCGGTGAATGATGCTGCCGCCACCCAAAACCATGCGTCCATGTTCTGCATGGTAAGAAGGAGCACTAGAAAGGATGCTCCACAGATGGAAATCATTGTTTTCATTTATAAGTATATAGATCTTGCAAAATCATTCTTTGCTATTTTATCATACCAATAATCCTCTTCATTTTCATCATAGGATTGGGGCTCTATTGTCACGTTCCTTTTAATCTTGTCTTTGTGACTTATTACATCATCCAGTGCTCTAATTGCTTTCCTCAACATTTCCGCATTGGATATCCTTCTACGCTTCATGAGTTTCATTAGATAGTACATCTCTCTTTCACCTTTGATCTCAACTAATAATGCCCTGTTGTTAGGATTTGCCGTAAAAGGATATGCTGGTTGTTTTATCAGTCTATAAAGGCTGAACACTTTTCCTATCATGGAGTCGTCCAAAGCTCTTTCTTTTTTCGAAACACAAGACGCTCTCAGCGCAATCCTTATCAAATCACATACATTCATACCGTTTTGGATCGCGTAACTATTTATCATTTGGTATATTTCTTCCGGGATAACAGTTTGTAACCTAACGGATCTGCCATATTTTGCTTTGGGATTTTTCATATATGCTATCCTTTTGCACATTCTGTCCAACAGTCTGTCAGGAGCAATTATAGAAAGCTGTGACTGATGGTAATATATTTCGTTTCTGAACCGATAACCACTCTTGCTCATGTTGAGGGCAACGGCGTTTTTCAAGTCTACAGGTATTGCCCCGATAGAATAATATACATACTTATTAGGGGTATTGTATTCTTTACCATATTTCCAGACTTTCATTGCAATACTTTCACAAGGTTTTCCGCATATATGAGCGATGTAATTAGATAATAGGTAGCACATTATTTCAACTCTGTAGGCTTTGTTGCGGTATAAAGAGAATTTTAACATGATTTTTTCTCTTTCTTCTTTTGTCATGTAAAGAGTCAGACATGAAATTTGATTTTCCTTTCCGCCCTTCCAGCCTTTCGGCATTATCGAAAGGTTGATTTCTTTGTTTAATCTAATTAGGTTTCTCATAAGTAGATATTATTAGTTTGTGCCCCGATAACCTCTCTCTGGTCTTCCCACCGGAGTTGTCAGCTACTGTTCTTCACTGCATAACCGTTCGGGGCATGATTGCCCTTACTTCGCCCGGCTGCTTGCATCGACCTTGTTACAGGCTGCTTGCTTCGACCGTTAGTTCTCGCGTCCTCTATGCTGGGATTGAGGGTAAGCGCCAGTATCGCTTTCTGGAACGGATTGCTAAGGGCAATCACTCCATGTAGTTCCTGCCATACCTTTTACGGATTGTTTCCGGTATCGAGACCGGACAGGATAATCCTGATTAATGTCCTTATTAATCTCCGCAGTACTGGGAGCCTAAATATCCACGGCTGTTGGAGTTGTAGCAGTCTGACCATTCGGCTTTGAAAGTGACTTTTTCTGCTTTGACCGGAGTGAACACTTTGTTGTTTCTTTCTTCCTGTTGTCTTGCCAGCTCTTCCTGCATTGTAACATTCAGTTTTGCCAGTTTCCATGTTGATTTCAGAACTTCACCGAAGGTCTTGCCTTGTTTCTTGCCTACATACTTGTAAGTTCTGTGGGCATCTCTCATAATCTGTCGTAAATCGAATCTTTTCATTGTCTTACCTCTTTTTAGTTAGTCAATATTTTTGCACTTCCGAACTATTTTTCGTTCCTTTGTGCTGTTGTTTATTGTTTGATGTTGCAAAGATAGATTTAATATCTAATTTATCAAACAATAAATCTAATTATATTTAGATATTAACTCTAATTAACTCGAATATATGAAAGGTCTAAAGGAGCGGTTATTATACTTTATTGAGTATAAAGGTTTACCAGTACAGATGTTTGAAAAGATAGTTGGACTAAGTAATGCAGCAGTTTCGAAGATGGGTGATAATACAAGACGTTCAACGATAGATAAAATATCTAAATCGTTCCCGGAATTAGATGTGAATTGGCTTTTAACAGGTCAAGGAGAAATGTTGTCTTATGGTCAAGATGCAGAATCTATTTCAAATAAAGTACAAGAGCCTACATCCCATTATGGTAGGAAAGAACTAAATGAAGGAAATGGTTTCACCACATATCTTCTTCCCATGTCAGCTATGGGAGGAACGCTTACGGGTTTTGCGACTCCAGGCGCAATGCTCCAAAATTGTGAGGCTATAATTTCACCCATTGAAGATGTAGACTTTGCCATTACAGTATATGGAGATAGTATGGCACCTGAATACCCCTCAGGTTCCCGTATTTTGATAAAGAAGATAAACCCCAATATCTTTATAGACTGGGGTAAAACATACGTTTTGGACACTGCAAATGGGGTTATAGTAAAGGAACTCCATGAATGCAAGGGTAAGGAAGGTTATGTGAAATGCCATTCGGTTAACCCGGACCCGAAATTTTCGGACTTTGACGTTCCTTTGTCAGAGGTGTACGGCGTATATCGAGTACTTATGTGTATGTCGGCAAAATAGTTAATTTAATAATCTAAAAAACACGTAATGAAAGGATTGAATTCTAGAATCATAAAAGTTCCTGTCTTTAGAACTAAAATAGAGGAAGAAGAGATTAATCTTTTTAGTATTGATAGAGAAGAAATGGTTAGGCAAGCTTGTAAAAAAATTAACGATTTCAATTGTTCTAACAATAATAAGATTATATTGGAAAATAGTGGTAAAAATTACACAAGCGAGATCGTTAAAATAACTGCTACGAGGAAAGAAATGCATGGAAGTCCCACTGTTCTTATTAAGATGAGCGCGCATAAGACTAATATGGGGGATGGTTACATAGAAACATCAGAAAAGATTCCAGTAACTAAAGAAGTTAAAATCGGTAGTGATCATCATTATATTGTAATGTATCCGTTGATAACTAAAGGCAGAACAAAATACAAACGCCATTGGAATGTTTTTGTTTATGACGATCCCAATAAAGATAGCCAGGAGTTCATAAGAATGGCTAAAGAAATGATCAAGAGAGTTTTGTGTATAAAAATAAGTAATCTGAAACGGAATGATTTTGTAGAAGAGTTAAAAGAGATTCCAATTATAAGTAATATAACAGCAAATTTTTCAAACTGTTGAATATGTAAACAATCAGTATGATGCGGAATTTAAGGATTATATTGTAAAAGGAACAATACTGAGTAAAAAACAATTTGACTTAAGGAATTTGCCAACTTCCAAGATCGTAGAAATGCTAAATAACGATGAGGATGTTACGATAAAAAGGAAATTTTTAATATCTTCGCGGGGAAGAAGGAGTACAAAGTAAGTCAAATAATAAAAAAAGATTACCAAAGAGCTAGGGAAAAGTATTCGTTATTGATAGAGAGTCTTTTTAATGAAAGTGTTTCTATAACAGATGAGGAATATGCTCAAAAACTTTATGATGAAGATTTTGTTATAGAAAAAATTGAAAGTGCTATTGCAAATTATATGAGTTAAATATGAATCCGCTTATTAATGACATCTGTACTTTCTGTTTATCCATATTTGGGATAGGGATAACGTTATTCACTGTCATATATTCATTTATATCTAATAAAATAGAATATATGAATGAGATATCTCATGTCATTACTTTAGGGAAAGCATGTCCTGAGACAAAAGCCAAGTATCTTATAGCTCGAAAATATATTCAAAAGCAAAAAAGGATAAATGCAATAATATTAAGTATTACTATTGTGTCTTTTGTTATTTATACTTTATGTTTATTCTATTTATATGTGGAAAATTGGGCTATTCTAGAGTATATAATAATAGGACTAAACATCATGTTATTATGTTCATTAGGTGTTGCATTGTCTATGTTTATTTCTTCTTATTTAAATTATGTAAAATAAAAGTTACCTGTCTATTGTCAAATGGAATAGAGAGCACATCAAACCTCTTCTGAAGCATCTGGGGAGAAAGGAGGAATAGCATCTTTCTTGAAAAGCCGCTCTTTGATTTCTTCGAATAGCATTTCGGTTTCTATCAACCTATTCATTAAGTCAGATTCATATTCGACTGTCAAATGAGGATTTACAATCGTACCGATAATGGTAATTCTATGTCGGATATTCTCTATCTCATGAAGAAGAGTGTGCGCCAAATGAATTCTTTCTAACATCATGGTTGTTTAATTTGAATTTTGACAAAAATAACCAATATTTAAGTATATGATTCAAAAAGTATATGACTGTTCATGTCAGTGGAAAAATCAAGACTACTGTCGGCTTTCCCCTTCATGCAAAGGGTGGGGATGCCGGTTCTTGACGACACCTATCGAAGAGATTCCAGTAACAATCCAGGAGAAAGCAAAGCTCTTTTCCAGAGTGTATCGGGAAGCGAAGCAAAAGGGAGTGCTGGAATGCCCGCACTACCGATCAATTTTCATAGATGAGGTGCTGGCCAATTTGCCGAAGGGTGAAGTGTGTTAAATAAATGGTTTATGTTATTGTTTATTGTTTGATTTTCGTATATTTGCAATAAATCTCAATTTGAATGGGAAGTTGGAGTGAACAACAGGAAGTAAAGAAGGAAGTTAAAGAAAAAGAGAAAACAAGTCGGGAAACGCTTGGTAAGTTCTTTTATGATTTAGCAAAAATATCTTTTACTGCATTAGTGGTAGGAAGTGTCGTTTCTGTTGCGACACAACAAGAAAAAGTAGAATATTGGATACTTATACTTATAGGTATTTTTGTTACCTATATATTTTCATACATAGGTTATAAAATAATAAAACAGTAATTATATGGAAGCATTAATATCTTTATTTGCGGTAATGGCTGTGATAGGTTCTATTATAGCTGTTTGGCTTAACACAAAATCCGGGAAAAAATGGCTCGCAAATCTATAGTGTACTTCTCATTGGAAATTGAGGGTATTATGGATGCATTAGGTTTTAGTCTGGCAACAAAAAGTGGTTGGCTGGTCTGTGCTCTCTGATGCCTTACAATTTTGGTTAATGTATGAAAAGGAAATCCCTTGAATGTTTATGGTCGTTCAATTATAGTAGTGAGTTGAACGGCTTTTTAGTATTTGGACGTTAGAACAGGGAAAATAATGAATAAAATAAAATAGAAAATCAAGATGATTTTTACTAAAACGAATCTTGGAGGATTTTGAATGGGTAGATAACCTTCTGCTTGTCAGTATAGTAAGCGCAGATCAGAGTTCATACTGGCAGTCTAAAGGTGGCGAGTTCGAGTCTCGCATGCTCCACTTTTTAATGAGAAAATGAAGGTCTGCGGAGCAGGTCTTTTTTAACTTAAAGACTATAAATATGTTAATTTATAATACAACTTATCAAACAGGTATTGACGATGCGCGTAATTTTGTCATTTGGCTTAGTGAAAGCTACATTCCCGAAGTGGAAAAAACGGGAATATTGCAAAATCCCCGTCTTACGCACATCCTTAGTCATAAAGAGCAGGATTCAGAATGTTTTTCATTGCAATGGGAGGTGGAAGATACAGCGACCTTACACCGCTGGCATACTCAGCAGGGGATGCATCTGAATGAGGCAATGATGAAGATATTTAAAGATAAGGTGGTTGGCTTTCCCACTTTGATGGAGGTAATTAAGTGATTCAGCCGGTAAAAGAGAAAATCATTCTGGGTATAGATCCTGGAACAACCATAATGGGGTATGGTCTGCTGAAAGTAGTAGGTACTAAACCGCAGGTAATGACTATGGGGGTCATTGATCTTCGTAAATATGGTGATCATTATTTAAAACTGCGCCGTATTTTTGAACGGGTGGTTGGTATAATAGAAGCCTATTTACCTGATGAATTAGCAATTGAGGCACCTTTTTTTGGGAAAATGTGCAGTCGATGTTAAAATTAGGGCGGGCACAGGGGGTGGCTATGGCTGCTGCTTTGAGCCGTGATATTCCTATAACAGAATATGCGCCGTTGAAGATAAAGATGGCGATAACCGGTAATGGGCAAGCCAGCAAGGAACAGGTCGCTGATATGTTGAAGAGGATGTTACATATACCAGAGAGTGATATGCTGCCTTTTATGGATGCAACAGATGGGTTGGCGGCTGCTTATTGTCATTATTTACAAATGGGCAGGCCGACATTGACTAAAGAATATTCCGGCTGGAAAGATTTTATAAATAAGAATCCTGATAAAATAAAAAGATAAGATTATGAATGTGAGACATGTTATTTGGGCATCAATTGTTTCTACTACTATTAGTTGTCAGTCTGTGAAAAAAGAATATAATTCGTTTGATGAATATCCTGTCCGTGAAGATGCGCTGACTGAAATGGAGTACTCACCTGCCGAAACAAAGTTTTCACTTTGGGCTCCTACAGCGGAAGAGGTGCGTGTCCTTTTATTTGAATCGGGTAATGAAGGTTCAGCTTCTAATACTTTTCCGATGGAGATGGGAGAGAATGGTACCTGGACTATTTCAATAAAAGAGGACCTGAAGGGTAAATTCTATACCTTTAATGTGAAGGTGAACGGGAAATGGTTAGGAGACACTCCGGGAATTATGGCAAAAGCCGTAGGGGTAAATGGTAAACGGGCAGCTGTGCTTGATCTTCGTTCTACAGATCCGGAAGGATGGGAGAACGATGTGCGTCCTCCTTTGAAGAATTATGCTGATATTATGGTTTATGAAATGCATCATCGCGATTTCTCTTTGGATTCTGTTTCTGGAATTCAAAATAAAGGCAAGTTCCTGGCTTTGACAGAGCAGGGTACTATCAGTTCTTCAGGCGAGAAGACAGGTATTGACCATTTGAAAGAACTGGGAATTACCCACGTACATTTATTGCCGTCGTATGATTATGCCTCGGTGGATGAAACAAAACTGGACAAGGCCCAATATAATTGGGGGTATGATCCGCAAAATTACAATGTGCCTGACGGCTCTTATTCTACAGATCCTTATAAACCCGATGTTCGTATCAGGGAATTCAAACAAATGGTACAAGCTTTACATAAGGCGGGAATCAGGGTGGTGCTTGATGTGGTGTATAATCACACTTTCAATACAGACGAAAGCAATTTCGAACGTACGGTTCCCGGTTATTTCTATCGCCAGACGAAGGACGGACAATGGGCAAATGGTTCGGGATGTGGAAATGAAACGGCAAGCGACCGCGCATGATGCGTAAATATATGATAGAGTCTATTCTATATTGGATTAATGAATATCACATAGACGGCTTTCGTTTTGACTTGATGGGGATACATGATATTGAAACCATGAATGAGATACGTGCGGCTATTGATAAAATAGATCCGTCTATTTTCATGTATGGTGAAGGATGGGCTGCCAGTTCTCCTCAATTAGAAGCAGACAAACTGGCAATGAAAGCCAATGTGGAAAAGATGCCTCGTATCGCCGCTTTCTCAGATGAAATGCGTGATGGTTTGCGAGGTAGTTGGGATGATGATACCAAAGGAGCTTTTCTAGTAGGGGAGCCGGGACACGAAATGAGTATCAAATTTGGAGTTGTGGGAGCAATCGAACATCCGCAGGTTATAAGTGATTCTGTGAATTATAGTAAGAAACCTTGGGCGTTACAACCTACCCAGATGATAAGTTATGTAAGTTGTCACGATGACATGTGTCTTGCCGATCGTCTGAAAGCTACCATGCCAGATGCTTCGGTAGAGGAACTGGCAGCTTTGCAGAAGTTAGCGGAAACATTTGTCTTTACTTCACAAGGAGTACCGTTTATATTTGCAGGGGATGAGATGATGCGTGACAAGAAGGGAGTTCATAATTCTTATAATAGTCCCGACAGTATTAATACGATAGATTGGAAAAATAAGACCGTGCATAAAGATGTGTTCGAATATGTGAAAGGTTTAATAGCCATGCGTAAAGCACATCCCGCTTTCCGTATGGGGGATGCTGATATGGTACGTAGGCAATTGGAGTTTTTACCTGTAAAAAATACGAATGTGGTTGCCTTTATCTTGAAAGACAATGCAAATGGTGACTCATGGAAAAATATCATCGTAGCTTTGAACAGCCGTGCAGAGCCTGTCAAGTTGGACATTCCGTCGGGTAAATACACTGTAATCTGTAAGGATGGCAAAATAAACATGAAAGGCCTGGGACAGGTTTCAGGTGCTGAACTTATGGTACCGGCACGCTCTGCAATGATTATACATCAATAGAAAAAGGCTCAAAGAAGATTAATAAAGACTTTGTCGTACAGACTAAAACACATAATACGAATGGAAAAGACATGGAGATGGTTTGGGAGGAAAGATAAGATAACGCTTCCCATGCTTAGACAAATCGGGGTGGAAGGAATTGTGACCGCCCTTCATGATGTACCTAATGGTGAAATATGGACTTTGGAAGCTATTAAGAGTTTAAAAGATTACATTGAATCTTACCAATTGCGCTGGTCGGTGGTAGAAAGCCTGCCGGTAAGTGAAGCTATCAAATATGCCGGTCCTGAACGGGGTCAATTGATAGAAAACTACAAAGTAAGTCTGGCCAACTTAGGTAAAGCGGGTATCAAGACCGTATGCTATAATTTCATGCCCGTCATTGATTGGATACGTACCGATTTGGAACATCCTTGGGAGGACGGGACCAGTTCTTTGTACTTTGACAAGATCCGGTTCGCTTATTTTGATTGTATGATTCTTCAGCGTGAAGGGGCGGAGAAAGACTATACCGATTCGGAATTACAACAGGTGCGTGAATTGGATAAGACTATAACCGAAACCGAGAAAAACGAATTGGTCGATACCATTATAGTCAAGACGCAGGGATTTGTAAATGGTAATATAAAGGAGGGAGACCGGCATCCGGTAGCCATATTCCGCCGTCTTTTGTCTTTGTATGATGGGATAGACCGTGATGCCCTGCGTGAAAACTTACGTTATTTCTTGCAGGCTGTCATGCCGGTGTGTGATGAATATGGCATAAATATGTGCATTCATCCGGACGATCCCCCTTTCCAGGTATTGGGCTTGCCGCGTATTGTGACCAGTGAGGAAGATATCACCTGGCTCCTCCATGCGGTTGATAACTCGCATAACGGGCTGACATTCTGCGCCGGTTCGCTCAGTGCCGGATTGCATAACAACGTACCTTCGTTGGCACGTATGTTTGCGCACCGTACTCATTTTGTACATTTGCGCAGTACCAATGCATTTCCCAACGGGAATTTTATAGAAGCATCTCATTTGGGAGGGCGTGCTCATGTGATAGAGTTGATCCGTATTTTTGAGAAAGAGCGTCCGAGTGTCCCGATGCGTGTGGATCATGGGCGCATGATGCTGGATGATGCCGGCAAAGGATACAACCCGGGCTATTCGTTTCATGGCCGTATGATGGCTTTGGCTCAGATAGAAGGTATGATGGCGGTTATCAATGAGGAATCAAAACTTAAATCCTAGATTGACGTACATACTCACTTTATTGGCTCGGTTTGCATAGTTCAGTGATGCCTCTAAGGGCCCGAACATACTATCCAAACCGTAGCCGATACCGCAGCCGAACATGGTATCCTGTTCCAACAGATACCTCAGCTTGCTTGCACTCAGCGCATAATTTCCCGTTAGCGTCAGATAATGTACACTTCCCATCCGTTGGCGGAATTTCATGCTTCCTATCAGTAGCGTATTTCTCATTAATTCCACATTGTTTATTCCCACAAACGGTAGTTGTTGTTGCAGGAAGCGTCCTTGCACATCTCCACCCATTGCATTAAGTTTGGAATATGGAATATCTTTTCCTATCAGGAATCGGCCGTAAATGGCAGGCAGTATGGAGAATCTGCGTGTAACAGGAACCACTCCCTGGCAATAACCTTTTATGGCTGAAAAAGGGGCATGGCCGTCATATCCGGTAAAGTTGTCGGTATAAAGCGAATAAGAGGCTCTTGCCGATATGCCTTTGGTTGGGAAGTACGCCTTGTCGAAAGTCTCGTAATGCATTTGTGCGAAATAACTGAAGAAGTGTTCTGTTCCTACGTCAAAACCCTGATTGCCTTCCTGGTATAAAAATTTGTCATAGTCATACAATTCATACCTTAATCCGATAGCAAAACGCACATTCTTGTACCATACATCCGAGAATGACAGTTCCCCCAAATGGTAGCGGAAAGTGGAGTTATGTGACTTATCTCCATAACGATAGAAATTAATATCATTGTATTGAAACATATATGCCAGCCCGATATTCTTCAAAGGAGCCGGTTCAAATCCATAATCTATGCGCGCGGCATAACGTTTTCCCAGTCGTCCTGTCAAAGACAGCGTAGTGGGTACTTTTCCCCGGAAATTGCTGGTGACATTAATCAGCAGACTGGCTGTTTCTTCCGAATCAAAACGAATCCCTACGTTTAGTTTATTCTCATATTTCTTGCTTAGAAGGAAATGTAAATTATAGCCTCCGCCGGGGGCTTCGGGCAGATTATAAGTGGCGCTGGAATATTCCAGGTTAGAACACAATATGGCCGTTGCTTCTTCTATGCGGCGGATGCTTATTTCAGAATCCTCCTTTAAATCACAGCGTTTCAACAGCCATCGCTTGTCTTTCTCGTCCAGCCCGTCGAAAGTGATTTCTTTTATATACACTTTGCGGCTGGGGGAGTACGGATAGCTGGGAAGAGGTTTCGGCATATAGGTGCTGTCCAGACCCAGTTCCTGCTTCAGCTTCATTAAAGCACCTTCTTGTGCCAGTGCCGCTTCTTCTCCCCGACGGATCAGTGTATCCACTGCATTAGGTGTGAAGCTGGCAGCTGAATATCCTTCCACATTCACCTTGATATAAGCATTGGTCTCTTCCAGGTTCTTTTTATAAAGCTGTAATCCCATCAAGTTGATGAGCTGCCCCAAAATACTGCCGGCGCTATTCAGTTCGTTGGCAGGCTTCAAGTCACTTTGTACGTCTACTCCTATAATAATATCCGCCCCCATGGCACGCGCAACATTTACAGGGTAGTTATTTACCACACCTCCATCCACTAGAACCATACTGTCCAGCCGGACTGGAGTGAATACTCCCGGTATGGCCATACTAGCCCTCATGGCCGTAGCCAGTACACCCTTATGAAAATTTACCTCGTTGCCATTTACAATATTCTCGGAAACACAGGCGAAGGGAATAGGCAACTTGTTGAAATCGATGGAATCATGATATCCTACGGTCAGCTCGCTGAACAGGTTTGCCAAGTTTTGTCCCTTTATCAATCCTCCTATGGCTTGTGTTTTGGCATCTTTTCCGAATGGAAGAGAGAATACATACTTTTCAGCGGCCTCCCGTTCCGCCATATTTTGTTCACTGCGTGGTATTTTGTCACTCAGCAGAAAAGTCCAGTCTTGCCGGCGAACCATGCTGTCTAATTGTTCGGGAGTATAACCGATGGAGTAAAGTCCGCCTATGATTGATCCCATGCTGGTTCCTACTACATAATCTATGGGAATGCCGGCTTTTTCTATGACCTTTAAAGCACCTATATGTGCCATTCCTTTGGCTCCTCCGCCACTGAGAACTATACCCACCTTCTTTCGGGAGTGTGGTTGGGCTGTTATGTGAACGGAGATACAAAGTAACCCTGCTGCTATTAACAAGGTAGAGAATTTCATCTTTTTCATCTTACTATAAATCTAGTCTAAGTTAAAAAACAAAAACAGTGCAAAGATGGTTTAATCTTTCAGCTTTTACAAGTGCTGATTGTCACAGATATTGGTCTATTTTGCTGCTGAGATTTCAAAGATAAGAAATTGTACCGGAAAAAAGAATTTTGTATATCGCTTTTTTGTCGTACCTTTGTCTGTGTAACGAAAAAAGTATGGATAATTTTGCAGCAATAGACTTCGAGACGGCAAATAATGAACGTACCAGCATATGTAGTGTGGGTGTGGTTATTGTGAGAAATGGTGAGATAGCCGATCGGTTCTACAGCCTCGTCCATCCTGAACCGGATTACTATTTGTATTGGAACACCCGTATTCATGGATTGACACAGGAAGATACTGCCCATGCTCCTGTTTTTTCAGAAGTATGGAAACAGGTTGCCCCTAAAATAGAGGGGCTTCCGCTAGTTGCGCATAACAAAGCCTTTGATGAGAGATGTTTGAAAGCTGTGTTCCGTACTTATTGTATGGATTATCCTGATTATGACTTTTATTGTACCTATCAGGCTTCCCGGAAGCTGAAAGGGTTGAGAAACCACCAGTTACATACAGTGGCCGGTTTTTTTGGTTTTGAATTGGAGAATCACCATCATGCGCTGGCTGATGCTGAGGCGTGTGCATGGATTGCCAGACAGATTCTGTGAGTTATAATTAAAGATTTATGATTTCTGAAACCCATGATACAAGAAGATACTTATAAAACCATTACAGACATTGCCGAAGGCATATATACGGAGAAACGGAGTAAATTTATAGCTATTGCCATTCCGGTACGTACCATAGAGGAAATAAAGCAGCATCTTGACGCGTATCAGAAGAAATATTACGATGCCCGTCATGTGTGTTACGCTTATATGCTGGGGCATGAAAGGAAGGATTTCAGAGCAAATGATAACGGAGAGCCTTCGGGTACCGCAGGAAAGCCTATTTTGGGGCAAATAAATTCCAATGAGTTGACGGATATCCTTGTTATAGTAGTCCGTTACTTTGGAGGTATAAAATTGGGAACCAGCGGACTGATTGTCGCTTACAAGGCCGCCGCTGCCGAAGCAATAGCTGCTGCTGATATAGTGGAAAGAACAGTGGATGAAGAAATCACCGTATCCTTTGAATATCCTTTTATGAATGATATCATGCGCATTGTGAAAGAGGACGAGCCTGCCATCTTGGAGCAATCGTATGATATGGATTGCCTGATGAGGCTCCGGATACGTAAATCCATGATGGGAAAACTCCGTGCACGTCTGGAGAAGGTGGAAACTGCCCGTATTATTGAATAACTCTGTCGGTACGTCGATATTTCTTTTGGTCATATTCACTGCGTTCACAGCAGATGAGAAGCATACAGAATGTGGCTGTAAAATGTATTCCCCATATCAAATGAAACATATTTGTAATATGAATGAAATGTTACAGATATACCGAACCTATATCTTTGCAGCCGTAAACAAAGAAAGTCACATTAATAAAAATGAGAAATACACTTGTAGCGTCTGCTTTTACAATGCTGAGTATTGCAACTGCTTCCGCACAGCTGACTATTCCTAAAGAATATTTGCCGGAAGTACATGGAACGATCCGCGGTAAATATGAACTTCAAACCACTAACGGAATGCAACGGTTCCAAGTACGTAACGCCCGTGTCAGTCTGGACGGGAAGGTTCTTCCGGTAATCGCTTATAAAGCTGAAATAGACTTGTCCGATGAGGGAAATATCAAGATGCTGGATGCATACGCCCGCTTTGTCCCCAATGATACATGGAATGTCACACTAGGACAGATGCGTGTGCCTTTCACCATAGACGCTCATCGATCTCCCCACCAACAATATTTTGCCAACCGTTCGTTCATAGCCAAACAGGTGGGGAATGTGCGTGATGTGGGGGCTACCGGAGCTTTCTCTTTAAAGGAGGGACTGCCGTTGAAACTGGAGGGCGGACTGTTCAACGGCTCCGGACTCACCAATCAGAAAGAGTGGCACAACACGTTGAATTATTCTGTTAAGCTTCAATTGATGCCGTGGAAAAATTATAACTTGACTTTGAGTACCCAGAAAATACATCCCGATAAAATCAGCATCTATATGTATGATATCGGTACTTACTACGAGTTTGATAATTGGCATATAGAAGCCGAATACCTTTATAAAACTTATGCGAAAAACTCATTTGATGATGTACATGCTTTCAACGCCTTTGTCAATTACGACTTGTTTATCAAGAAAGGTCTGTTTCAGAAAATTTCATTTTTAGGACGTTATGACAGTATGGGAGATCATAGTAACGGTAATGCGGATGAGGATGGTAAACTTTACATTACCGATTATTCCCGCCAGCGTGTGACTGGAGGTGTGACGTTAAGCTTTGGAAAGGCTTTTCAAGCGGATTTGCGTCTTAATTATGAAAAATATTTTTATGATAAACTTTCTTTGGCAAAGGAGTCTGAACAAGACAAGTTTGTTATGGAATTAATGGTACGGTTCTGAAAAAAGTAGGGCAAGTAGGGGACCCTACTTTTCCCGGAACTCACCGATATATCCGTGCTATCTTATCGGGAGACAAGCCTACCCCCATCTCTCTTTCATCATATCTTCCAGTTTCAGCAATTCATCCCTATACTGTGCAGCTTCTATAAATTCCAGCTTCTTGGCAGCTTCCTGCATCAGTTTCCGGGTACGTTCTATCGTTTTCTCCATCTGTGGCTTGGTCATATACTGAACAATCGGGTCGGCAGCCATTGTATTGGAAGATGGCTCAATATATGCCTTGGAGCCTTGAGTGGTTCCCGCCGCTTCGTTGCTGTTGTTGCCCAACAAGGCAGCATTACGCGCACGCTGTATTTGTTTGGGGGTGATTCCATGCTCTTCGTTATATGCCAGCTGTTTTTCGCGACGACGGTTGGTTTCGTCTATCGTTTTTTCATGCTGTCCGTCATGCGGTCTGCATACATGATTACTTTTCCATTGATATTGCGGGCGGCGCGTCCTGCTGTCTGGGTCAGCGAACGGTGGGAACGGAGGAACCCTTCTTTGTCTGCATCCAGAATGGCGACCAAAGACACTTCGGGCAAGTCCAGACCTTCACGAAGCAAGTTCACACCCACCAGTACATCATAAACGCCCTGACGTAATTCATCCATAATCTTAACGCGTTCCAAAGTGTCCACATCGCTGTGGATGTAGTTGCAGCGGATGTCATTGCGCAGCAGATATTCGGTCAATTCTTCTGCCATGCGTTTGGTGAGCGTGGTCACCAGTACACGTTCTTCTTTCTCGATGCGTTGCTGTATCTCTTCCATCAGGTCATCAATCTGATTCAGACTGGGGCGTACTTCAATTACCGGGTCCAGCAGTCCGGTAGGACGGATAACCTGTTCAACGATAATGCCTTCACTTTCCACCAATTCATAATCGGCAGGTGTAGCACTGACATAAATCACTTGCTTGGCCAGTTCCTTGAACTCTTCAAATTTTAGAGGGCGGTTGTCAAAAGCGACTCCATCCGGAAACCATATTCCACCAAATTGGTTTTTCTGGCCCGGTCACCACCATACATGGCACGTATTTGCGGTACGCTGACATGGCTTTCGTCTATTACAATCAGGAAATCATCCGGAAAAAAGTCCAGCAGACAGTAAGGACGGGTACCTGCATTACGCCCGTCAAAGTAGCGGGAATAATTTTCTATGCCCGAACAGTGCCCCAGTTCGCGAATCATCTCCATATCGTATGTCACGCGCTCATAGAGTCGTTTCGCCTCATACATTTTTCCTTCCTCCTCGAATTTGGCCACCTCTTTCGTCAAGTCGTCCTCAATCTGATGAATAGCTCTCAACTGGCTCTCTTTGGTGGTCATAAAAAGATTGGCCGGATAAATTTTGTATTCATCAAAAGTAGCCAGACGGATTCCCGAAACAGGGTCGATCTCTTCAATGGCATCAATTTCGTCGTCCCAAAACATAACCCGGAGGAGATTGTCGCTATATGCCAGGTAAATGTCTACCGTGTCACCTTTTACGCGGAAATTCCCGCGATTCAGCTCTATATCGTTACGCACATACAGGCTGTCCACCAAACGGCGTAAAAATACATTTCTGTCCAGCAGTTTGCCTTTTTTTATCTCAATTACATTATTATAGAAATCCGACGGGTTCCCCATACCGTAGATGCAGGACACGGAAGACACCACCACCACGTCCTTCCGTCCCGACAGCAGGGCAGAGGTGGCAGCCAGCCGCAATTTGTCAATCTCTTCATTAATGGCCAGATCCTTTTCTATATAGGTGTCGCTGGACGGCAGGTATGCTTCCGGCTGGTAATAGTCATAATAAGATACATAGTATTCCACTGCATTGTTGGGAAAGAAACTCTTGAACTCTCCGTATAACTGGGCCGCCAATGTTTTGTTATGGCTTAATATCAAGGTGGGTTTATTGATGTTTTTAATTACATTTGCAATCGTGAAAGTCTTGCCGGACCCGGTAACCCCCAATAAAGTTTGTGCGGGGACTCCTTCCAGCACTCCCTCGGTTAGCTGGGCGATAGCTTCCGGTTGGTCGCCGGTGGGTTGGTATTCGGAAATCAATTCAAAATTCATAAATAGTATGTTTAGTTTAATGAGATGTAAAAATACAGTTATTTCCTTAGATATTATCTATTCATCTCTAAAAATAGACTCTTGTCGACTTTTTAGCATTTAAAAACATGGAAATATTGCATTATTCGGTGGAAAGGCGTAAATTTGCGCAATTATTTGAATAAGATGAAAAAATATATCATTATAGCTCTTGTCTCCGGTACGGTTCTAACGTCTTGTGGAGAGTATAACAAAGTTTTAAAAAGCACGGACTACGAATACAAGTACGAAGCGGCCAAAAGTTACTTTGGCAAAGGGCAGAATACTAAGGCGGCCACCATTCTGGAGGAATTGATTACCATCATGAAGGGAACGGATAAGGCTGAGGAATCACTTTATATGTTGGGTATGACCTACTATAATCAGGGTGACTTCATCACAGCTTCGCATTATTTCACCACTTATTATAATACTTATCCGCGTGGGGTCTATACGGAACAGGCCAGATATTTTTCAGGAAAAGCATTGTTCTTGGATACTCCGGAACCTCGTTTGGACCAGTCGAGCACCTATAAAGCTATTCAGGAGTTGCAGATGTTTATGGAATATTTCCCAACCAGTAGCCGTCGGCAGGATGCACAGCAAATGATTTTTGATTTGCAGGACAAGCTGGTGATGAAAGACTATCTGGCTGCGAAATTGTATTATGATTTGGGTTCTTATACAGGAAACAGTACTTATAGTACTACCGGTAACAATTATTTGTCTTGTATCGTTACGGCTCAGAATGCTTTGAAAGACTATCCTTATACCAAGATGCGCGAAGATCTTTCTATCTTGGTCTTGCGTGCTAAATATGATATGGCGAAAGCGAGTGTGGAGGAAAAGAAAGAAGAGCGTATGCGTGAAACGATAGATGAATATTATTCTTTCAAGAACGAGTTTCCTGACAGCAAGTATACTAAAGAAGTGGAGAGCATCTACAAGGATGCCAATAAGTATGTAAAAGAATTTAATGAATAAAACTAAATAAGAAATTATGGATTACAAAAAGACAAACGCTCCAAGTAATACTGTTACCCGTGACATGATGGATTTATGTGCAGACACAGGTAACATTTATGAAACTGTTGCTATCATTGGCAAACGCGCCAACCAGATTAGTGTTGAGATGAAGAATGATCTTTCAAAGAAATTGCAGGAGTTTGCCTCATACAACGATAACCTGGAAGAAGTCTTTGAAAATAGAGAGCAGATCGAGATCTCACGTTATTACGAAAAGCTTCCGAAACCGACATTGATCGCTGCTCAGGAATATGAAGAAGGCAAGGTTTATTTCCGTAATCCTGCTAAAGAAAAAGAGAAACTACAGTGATTCTTCATTTGGGGTTGTGCAAAAGGTCTTTACCACAGATTACACAGATCGTTCTATTTTGATACATGAGTCATTTCGTGTGGAAACTGTATCAATCTGAGTAATCTGTGGTACATTTTGATGCACCTCACATTATATTAGCCCTGTTATGCTGAACGCAGTGAAGAATCTGATAACCATTCACTTTGTGTTTTCAGGTTTTTCACTGCGTTTAGAATGATAGGTTGTATGATTAAAATTAAAGAGACTATGATACAACGCATTCAATCTGTTTATTTACTTGTTGTTACCATCTTGATTATTATTTGCCTGTGTAGTCCCGTAGGTTCATACATAGGAAGTGATTATAGTGTTTCCGCTTTAACAAATCTGTGTCTTACTATGGCGGATGGTACTAAAGATTATGCTCCATGGGCCTTGTTTGTGATTTTGCTGGTTGTTGCGGTTCTTGCTTTCGGCACTATCTTCTTGTTTAAAAAACGCATGTTGCAAATTCGTCTGACTATTTTCAGCACCATTTTGTTGATCGGGTATTATGCCACGTTGGTCACTTTTATTTTTATGTTGAAAGAAGAGTCAATGACATTTTCTCTTTCATGGACTGTATGTCTGCCGTTGGTTGCCATCATTTTGAATTGGCTTGCCATCCGCGCCATTGGTAAGGATGAGGTATTGGTTAAAGCATACGACCGTTTGAGGTAAGCTGAGGGAATATTATGATATAAAAAGCCTGCAAGATCCATCTTGCAGGCTTTTGTTGTTATGAGAGAGAGTGGAACGCGGACTATTTGCAGAATAAAATCTTTTTTTTATTTAGTAATATCTATCAGATAACTCAGCCGTATGCCTATGAATGAATGGGCTGATCTTTCGAAAAAATCTCTTTTCGAATTCTTGTAAAAGTCGCTCAATCCCATGTAGTAACGTCCTTCCAGCAGGAAATGTCCGATACCGGTACTTACTTCCAGACCGGCGCCGGCTGTGATACCATAATCGAATTTATTCTCTACCTCTTTACCGTGTTCCGGTCTTGTTGTAGAAGTAGTCCAGTTTATCTTTTCGTTGTCACCCAGGAAAAAGCCGATTTGTGGTCCTGCATTGAAAAAGACCTTCACTCCCCGGTTCAATGCATCCTTGCCGAATGCCAGATGTGCCATGAAAGGGATTTCCAGATAATTCATGGTACGGCTGTAAGAATTGCCGGAATCGTCTTCTATCTTTTCGTCCCATCCGCGTTGTGAATAGTTTATTTCCATTTGTACGCCACACATCATCTTGAAATATTTCTCGGACATATATCTCATGGTAACCCCCATAGACATGGTGTTCAAGGTGTTCAGTTTGATTTTCGGGTTGAAACTGACGGAACTCATGTTCAGACCACCATTGATGCCGACGGCAAAATTATGACGTTCTTCACCCAACTGTGCAGCTGCCGGCAATGCAAAGAGCAATGTCAGTACAAGCAGCCCGAATTTCTTATACTTTTCCATTATTCAAAATCAAGTTTAATCAGTTCAAAGTCCTTGGTAAAATGAACGAAGAACACTTTGCGATTGATAAATCCACCCCAGTTGTTTACGCGTTCAAATTTAAATCCGGTCTGGATAGGGGTGACAGCCACCTTGTCCAGTTTGTCTTCCAGTTTGTTGCCGTATTGGGACAGGCCCTTCAGGAAGAAATATCCTGTATCGAATCCCAGCATACCATATTTAGGGAATGAGTTGAGCATATCCTTGCTGTACCATTTGCGGTAAGCCGATGAGAACTGAACGGCTTCCGGAAATAAATTGTTTGTGTAAAACGAAGAATAGAAATAGGTGTCCAGTTCATAGAAACTGGCCAGATGGTCGTTGGTATAGGTCTGCCATTCCGGATAGCCGAATAACTGCATACGGTAGTCGGGATTGTCACGGGAGGTCACAATCAGTTGTGGTAACAGTTTTATCAATGCCACGTTGGTGCCGGAAGTCGGGATGAATACATTATCCATACTATGGTTCATCGCGGCTTTCAATGATTCCGGAGTAATATTTTCCCCTTTTAATTCGGTAAAAGGAATGCGTTTGTTTTTTAACTCCTCTTTCAGCCCTTTTATAAAATCCACTTTGTCTTTATCACCATCTTCTGCATCCAGGAAGATAACATTGGCGGTTGTAAACTTGCGGGTAAAATGCTCATAAACTTCCGAATATAAATAAGATTGGGGAGTATTTATCTGATAGATGGCGGGATTGTTGAAAACTTCATTCCCTTTGGAGGTAAAAGGTACTACCAGCCGGATATTGTTTTTCTTGGCAAATTCTGCAACCGGTTTCACCTGGTCGGGATAAGCTGGGCCGAAGATAATATCCATGCTCTTCAATTCACTTCTATCCAGAATGTTCTTGATGGAAGAAGTATTGTTATGGGTGTCGTATGAGTACAGGTCGATGGATACTCCTTTTTCCTTCAAGCTGTCTACTGCCATCAGGAAGCCTTCATAGTATTCCACCATACGTGTCTGTTCGTCACGGTTGCCCTTACCGTCTGTCATGAATGGCAGCATTACGGCAGCTTTGATGGTAGATATTTTGCGTGCCTCCTTCTTGCTTTCATTAAACAGCTGGTCATCCGTGGGAATTACGGCAGGCGTATTATTCACAGGTGTTTCGGTCTTTGTATCCTTAGGATATGGAATACAAAGGAACTTTCCTTTTTTCAGTTTTTCGGTACGCAGTTCAGGATTGGCGGCAATCAGTTCGGCTTCTGTGATGCCATACAGGCGGCTGATGCTGAATATGGTTTCCTTGCGTTCCACTTTATGCATGTCCCTGCAATTGGGTTTCAGTGGGGTGGAAGTGGTGACCGGCTTGGTAGTCTGTGCAGCTTTCACCTCGTTCATAATTATCTCCTCGCTGTCCGTTACTTTGGCGGGAATTACGATAACCTGTCCGATACGGAAATTCTCCGCGCTCAGCCCGGGATTTGCCTGGCAGATGCGTTGTGCGGTTACTCCATAGCGTTGTGTCAGCTTGTACAAGGTTTCACCCGACTGGATGGTATGGAACATCTGCTGTTCCGTTCCGCTGTTCTTTTGTGGAATCTTCAATGTTTCACCGGTTTTAATTTTCTGGTCACTGCCGGGGTTCATTTTAACGATGTCACCGGTAGTGACATTATACATGCTGGCTATGGAATAAAGACTTTGCCCTTTGGTGATGGTGTGCAGGAAATAGCCGGAAGACTGTGTTTGAGCCATCATTCCGGTGCTGCTGGCAGACAAGGCTGCGATAAGATATAATGCTCGAATAAATTTCATTTGCAGTGTGTTGATTAAACTGAGTGGCAAAAGTACAAAAAAAACTGTTTTATTCACATTATATAGAAAGAATAGAAAATATTATTAGGCTTTTTAATTAAATATTTCGTCGGGAAGCATTAATTTGCAAAGATTACGCAGAGTAAGAAGACTATGAGTGAAGAAAAAGAACTGATTAATGTATACGGTGCCCGTGTACATAACTTGAAAGATATAGATGTTGAAATTCCACGGAACAGCCTGACGGTGATAACCGGATTGAGCGGAAGCGGTAAATCGTCCTTGGCATTCGATACCATCTTCGCCGAAGGGCAGCGGAGATACATTGAGACCTTTTCCGCATACGCCCGTAATTTCCTGGGAGGGTTGGAGCGGCCGGATGTGGATAAGATTACAGGACTCAGTCCGGTAATTTCCATCGAACAGAAAACGACAAACAAGAATCCCCGCTCTACCGTGGGGACTACGACAGAGATATACGATTATCTCCGTTTGCTCTATGCCCGTGCAGGAGTTGCTTATTCTTATCTTTCGGGAGAGAAAATGGTGAAATATACCGAGGAACAGATCATCGGCCTGATTCACCGGGATTATCAGGGTAAGAAGATATTTATGCTTGCCCCGTTGGTACGTACCCGTAAGGGACATTACAAAGAACTTTTCGAGCAAGTGCGCAAGAAAGGTTATCTGTATGTCCGCGTGGACGGCGAGGTGCGCGAGATTGTACACGGCATGAAGCTGGACCGTTATAAAAATCATGATATAGAAGTTGTGATAGATAAGTTGGTCGTATCGGAAAAGGATGACAAACGGCTGAAACAGAGCGTTGCCACTGCCATGCAGCAGGGTGAGGGGCTGATTATGATTTATGACGCCGATACCCGGGAGGTGCGCCATTACAGCAAGCGGTTGATGTGTCCTGTTACCGGACTGTCTTATAAAGAACCTGCTCCTCATAATTTTTCGTTTAACTCTCCGCAGGGAGCTTGCCCCCGTTGTAAGGGGCTGGGGTATGTGAATCTGATTGATGTGGACAAAGTGATTCCCGACAGGAATCTTTCCATTTACGAAGGAGCCATCGTGCCTTTGGGCAAATATAAAAATGCCATGATTTTCTGGCAGATAGAGGCGTTGCTTGAAAAATATGATTTTACGATCAAGACGCCGGTCAAGGATATGCCGGATGATGCGATAGACGAAATACTCTATGGCTCGGATGAGCGTATCAAGATAAAGAGCACCTTGATTCATACCTCTTCCGATTACTTTGTAACTTATGAAGGGATTGTGAAGTACATCCAGATGATGCAGGAGAAAGATGCGTCGGCCACTGCTCAGAAGTGGGCGGAACAGTTTGCCAAGACCGATGTTTGTCCCGAATGCAAGGGCGCGCGTCTGAACAAGGAGGCGTTGCATTTCCGTATCCATGACAAGAACATTTATGAACTGGCAAGCATGGATATTAACGAACTGTATGACTGGTTGCAACAGGTCGATTCTTTTTTGGAAGACAAGCAGCGCATGATTGCCGCCGAGATTTTGAAGGAGATCCGTACCCGTCTTAAGTTTTTGTTGGATGTGGGACTGGATTATCTTTCACTGAACCGCACCTCGGTATCCCTTTCGGGAGGCGAGAGCCAGCGCATCCGTCTGGCAACTCAAATCGGCTCCCAGCTGGTGAACGTGCTTTATATTCTGGATGAACCGAGTATCGGATTACACCAACGGGACAACCTCCGCCTTATCAACTCTTTGAAGAAGTTGCGTGACACAGGTAACTCTGTCATCGTGGTGGAGCATGACAAGGATATGATGCTGGCGGCAGACTATGTGTTGATATGGGACCGAAGGCGGGCCGCCTGGGAGGCGAGGTAGTGTTTCAGGGGACTCCGAAACAAATGCTTCAGACAGGAACGCTTACTTCTAAGTATTTAAACGGACAGATGAAGATAGAGATACCGGCCGAACGCCGCCCCGGTAACGGGAAATCCTTATGGCTGAGAGGGGCGAAGGGGAACAACCTGAAGAATGTGGATGTGGAATTTCCTTTGGGAAAACTCATTTGTGTCACAGGGGTGTCCGGCAGTGGTAAATCCACGCTGATAAACGATACCTTGCAGCCCATCCTGTCACAGCATTTCTACCGTTCTTTGCAGGAACCTCTGCCCTATGACAGTGTGGAGGGACTGGACTATATAGATAAGGTGGTGAATGTGGACCAGTCGCCGCTGGGTAGGACACCGCGTTCCAATCCGGCCACCTATACAGGGGTATTCTCGGATATCCGGAATCTGTTTGTCGGTCTGCCCGAAGCGAAGATCCGTGGCTATAAGCCGGGGCGTTTCTCGTTCAATGTAACCGGAGGACGCTGCGAGGCTTGCGGTGGTAACGGATACAAGACCATCGAAATGAATTTCCTGCCCGATGTGCTAGTGCCTTGCGAGGTTTGTCACGGCAAACGATACAACCGCGAGACGCTGGAAGTGCGCTATAAGGGTAAATCCATAGCCGATGTACTGGACATGACCATCAATCGTGCTGTAGAGTTCTTTGAGAATGTGCCTCAGATTCTGAATAAAATCAAAGTGCTGCAAGAGGTGGGGTTGGGATATATTAAACTGGGACAGCCCTCCACCACCTTGTCGGGCGGAGAGAGCCAGCGTGTGAAACTGGCTACGGAATTGTCCAAGCGTGATACCGGAAAAACGATGTATATTCTGGATGAGCCTACTACCGGGCTTCATTTCGAAGATATCCGTGTGCTGATGAATGTACTGAACAAACTGGTGGAAAAAGGCAATACCGTTCTGGTTATCGAACATAACCTGGACGTTATCAAACTGGCGGATTACATCATCGATATGGGTCCCGAAGGCGGACGGGGCGGAGGACAGGTACTTGCGGCCGGAACTCCCGAGGAAGTGGCCGAAAGCAAAAAGGATATACCCCGAAGTTTATAAAAGAAGAATTGGAAAATTAACCGGCATACCAGCAATGAAAGAGAAGATAGCTAAAACCAACGTAGCCCGTCTGCTTGATAAAGCCAAGATAGCATACGAGCTTATTCCATACGAAGTAGACGAGAATGACCTCAGCGCCGTTCACGTTGCCGCCAGTTTGGGCGAGAACATAGAACAAGTCTTCAAGACTTTGGTGCTTCATGGGGATAAATCTGGATATTTTGTCTGTGTCATACCCGGCGAGCACGAGGTAGATTTAAAAATGGCGGCAAAAGTCTCAGGTAACAAGAAATGCGACCTGATCCCCATGAAAGAGTTGCTTCCCCTGACAGGATATATCCGGGGAGGATGTTCTCCCATCGGCATGAAAAAACATTTCCCCACCTATATACACGAGACTTGCATCACATTTCCATTTATTTATATCAGTGCCGGTATCCGCGGATTACAGATAAAAATAGCTCCCGATGACCTGATAAAAGAAACGAAAGCAGAGATTTGTTCCCTTTTCACCGAATAAATATGCCAAAAAGAGTCACATTTGTGGCTCTTTTTTTTTCAGATAGACTAAAAGTTATATCTTTGCAAAAAAAGAATACTAACTATTAATTAAATCTTTATCAACTATGTTTGAAGGACAGCCTAAAGGCTTATACGCATTAGCTCTCGCCAATACCGGCGAACGCTTTGGTTATTACACCATGCTTGCTATTTTCACTCTCTTCCTGCAAGCGAAATTCGGCTTTACAGCCGCCACGACGTCAACAATCTTTGCCAGTTTCCTGGCAGGAGTGTATTTCATGCCGCTGATCGGAGGTATTCTGGCTGATAAATTCGGTTATGGCAAGATGGTTACTACCGGTATCGTTATCATGTTTGCCGGTTATGTCTTGCTGGCTATCCCGATGGCAACTAATATCGGATTGTATTCCATGTTCGGCGCTCTTGCCCTGATTGCTTTGGGAACCGGACTTTTCAAGGGAAATCTGCAAGTAATGGTAGGTAATCTGTATGATGCTCCCGAGTATAGTGCGAAACGTGATACCGCTTTCAGTTTGTTCTATATGGCAATCAACATCGGCGCCCTGTTCGCTCCGACTGCCGCTACTGCCATGACCAACTATGTGTTGGGCAAAGCAGGTTTCAGCTATGTACCCCAGATACCTTCTTTGGCACACCAGTTCCTTGACGGTACGATAACGGCTGAAGGTGAGGCCACACTGACTGCCATGCAGAGCGCACAGAATTTCACAGGAAGTATGGCCGATTTCTGTACTACCTATATTGATAAATTGTCTGAAGCCTATAATTATGGTTTCGGTGTAGCTTGTATCTCACTGGTTGCCTCTATGGCTATTTATGTTATTTTCCGTTCTACATTCAAACATGCCGATTACAACTCCAAGCAGGCTAAACCGGCCAATGTACACGAAGAAGAGCTGACTCCTGCACAGACCAAAGAACGCATCGTCGCTTTGTTGCTGGTATTCGCTGTGGTTATTTTCTTCTGGATGGCATTCCATCAGAACGGTCTTACCATGACCTTCTTCGCCCGTGACTACACGGCACATGAGGTAACCGGTCTGGATCGCCTTGGCTTCAGCGTATGGAATCTGGCTCTGCTTATTGTAACCGTTTATGCAGGTTTCTCACTGTTCCAGTCCAAGACAGGCAAGGGCAAATTGATTTCAGGCGTTATTGCTACCTTGGCTCTTGTGGTTTTAGGAGTCAATTATGGTACTATGGACCCTACATTGCCTATTCTTCCTCAGATTTTCCAACAGTTTAACCCCTTCTTCGTAGTAGCTCTGACTCCGGTATCACTGGCTGTATTCGGTTCGTTGGCAAAGAAAGGAAAAGAGCCATCAGCTCCGCGTAAAATCGGTATCGGTATGGTGATTGCCGCAGTAGGTTTCATGCTGTTGGCGTTTTGGCTCATTCGGTCTGCCTACTCCTGCAGAAGTAGAAGCGAACGGTATTGCCGAAAGTGCATTGGTTTCACCCAACTGGCTGATTTCAACTTATTTGGTATTGACTTTTGCTGAATTGTTCCTGTCACCGATGGGTATCTCGTTTGTTTCCAAAGTAGCTCCTCCCAAGTATAAAGGTGCTATGATGGGACTTTGGTTCGTAGCTACTGCTATCGGTAACTATCTGGTGGCTATCATCGGTTATTTGTGGGGCGATATGCAGTTGTGGATGGTATGGAGTGTATTGATCGTATGTTGTTTGCTTTCTGCATTGTTCATCTTCTCTATCATGAAGAAATTGGAAAAGGTTGCGAAATAATTCATGCCTTATATAGATTAAAAAAAGGAAGCCCGCTTGATTTGCAAGCGGGCTTCCTTTTTTGTAATTTAGCGCGAATCCTCAGGCTTACGTTAAATTACAGAAAAAAGATACGAAAACAGGAACGCTCATGTCAATCAGTATTCCGTGGAATATGGCTAAGGGAATCATGTCTTTTCCCGAATAGCGTGTGATGGATGGCAGCAATACATCCATCGAGTTCACTCCGGCAGCGAGATAGGGGCCAGCTGTCCAAAGTATTTCCGTATGAGCGGAGCGCCGAGTAAGGCCATCATTTCCCGGAAAATATTGGCCAGTAATGCAATGGTTCCCAATTCGGTGGCCAGTTGTAACCCGATAGACGGTTCCTTGAACTGTGTGATCAGGATGGAGGAAAGCGAATAATAGGCAAAGCCGCTACCCACCGCCATACAGTCGAATACACTCCATTGGCTTAATAGCAGGCTGGCAAGTGCCGAGAAAAGCAAGGTTCCCGTAATGGTAGCTATCGGCACCAGGAGCATTTTCAACCGTAAGCTTTTAATCAGTTCTTTCAATTTCTTATTGCTGCCTATGCTGATTCCTACTTGTAACATCAGTGCATAAAGCACATACATGGAAACAGAGTGCATGTCATACTGGAAATTATTGACAGCTCCAATCATACATCCTGCACAAAAAAATGCGACAACAACCAAACTACCTTTCATTGTTTGCCTCCTTTCTTAAAAAACAGATGAAATACCAGGAAGGAAGCTAGCATACTGCCCAAAATGCTTAATGTAGCCAATATAGCCGCCTGCCATCCGAATCTACCTAAATTGTTAATGATTAAGCTGTTGGAGCCGATGGAGATTCCCAAAACAAACAGCAGCAGGAAGATAGTGAGTGAGGTACTCTTTTCTATCTTTTGTAAAAACTGTAAGTTGCGCAATACATATCCTATACCGATACCAACAAACATAATAGATATAATAGTAAACATAGCAATCAATTTTTTAAAAGTAACACATATATAACCAGGTGGTTTATCAGATAAAACCATCATGCAGTCTGTCTTTCATCAAGTACACATGGGGTAGGCCGGATGAAAGTTTGGTAATTAAATGAAGGGTGAGATGGGGGATTTAAATAAATCCACTGAACCAATGTACGTGCACGATGAAATGCTTCCGCAGAGCTTTATTTCCCCGTGTAAGACAATGTATGCTGTATGTAGTTTGTAATTGGTTCATATCAATCGTTCATTTGCGGTGCAAAGATAAGTCTTTTGTGCATATTTTCAAAATAAATATTCATAAATCTTCTTCTGTTACCTCTATCCGAATACATCGTGTCTTTTAATATAGGATCATTTATTGGGAATTTATCTCCGAATTCTGGCGATAAAAAATATTCATGAATTGCAGGGGGAGAAGAACTTTATCTTTTCTTGAGAATTATACTTTTTTATTGAATTGAATATGCTATGTAAGTATTTGTATACTAGTTGTTTATATTTGTTTGAGATAAAAATGAAGATAATGTCATAATTGGTGGCAATTATCTATACACCCTATTGATATTTTTTGTTTCTTTGTAATCTATTTATATACTAACACACCAAAGGAATGGATTACACCGAACAGTTTATCCGGCTGAATTGCAGCTTGATGTCAGATTACAAAATGATGAAGCTGAATGCCGAAATGAAATGCATGGGAATAGGATTATATATTCAAATGATATTGTTCCTGCGAAGGCAACAGGAATACAAACACGATTTTAACGAGTTGGATTTGTTGGCTGAACAATGGGGGGCTACAGTGGAAAATTTGCAGCATCTCATTAAAGACTTTAACTTGTTCGTCATAACGGAGGACGGATATTTCCGATGCCTGTATCTGGATGAGGTGATGGGTTATCAGAATAAGCTTTCGGAGCAACGTGCAGCCGCCGGTAGCAAAGGCGGAAGAAGCAGCAAGAAAAAGACTGCGCAAATAGCTGAAAAAGTAATCACTTCTACTGTGCTGGTGGCAGCAGATAAAGAAGCGGATGACGAAGCAAACAATAAGGAAAACGGTGCAAAATGCATGAAAAATACGATTGAAAAAAGTGATGATGAAAATATAGCCGAAAATACGATTCAATATATTGATAATGAATGTGTTAATGAGTGTTCGCAAGCAAGCGTTAAGCAAAACTTTATAAGAGAAGAAAAGAATAGAGAAGAGAAGAAAAAGAAAGATGATGTAAACATCATACAAAGAAACATCGACGTCGACGGAAAAATTGCTGTTGTTGCTGAACTTTTCAGAAACATAGAATTTACACCTCGGTGGAAACGCTATATCAATGAGGCTTTCCCCGTCCGGACTCAGGCGGCTACAGCGCGTATGATGTCGGTTCTGGAAGAAAGGGGAATTGGACCACCCAAGAAAAACTACGCGTCACATGGATTGCTGAGAGTTATTGACCACTAAGTATCCGCCGTTAACTACGGAGAATAGATATAGATCTTACACGTGCAAGATGCTATATCTTACAGCTGTAAGATTATAGATCTTTCGCCTTCATCGTCTGGATGTTGCAGATGGATTCAGCCGGGCTGTCGGTGGCGGAATATAACCGCCTGCCCTTGTTTTCACGAGTATCGTTTGGGATATCTCAAAAAAATGCTCAGCAGAGCAAATACTCCGATAGCTACCGGATAATACAAGTATTCGATGATGCTCAGAGGAGAAAGGGAAGCCAGCTTGGCGGCAATCAGCATTTGCGCTCCGTAAGGGATGATGCCCTGGATGACACACGAGAAAGTATCCAGGATACTTGCACTCTTGCGTTTGTCCACCCTGTAACGGGTAGCGATGTCGTTGGCCAATGGTCCCACTGTGATGATGGCTATCGTATTGTTGGCTGTACAGAAATTGGCGATGCTCACCAAAGCTGCGATGCAAAGTTCGGCTCCGCGTTTGCTGTTGACATGTTTGGTCAGTTTTTGGATAATATAGTCCACTCCGCCGTTAAAGCGGATCAGTTCCAGCATACCGCCTGCCATCAGGGTGATGATGATGAGTTCGCCCATTCCGGTGATTCCTGTGCCCATGGAGCCAAGCCAGTCGAACAGGCTGATACTGCCTGTGAGCAGGCCGATCACTCCCGTTGTGGCGATGCCCAGTATCAGTACGAGTGCTACATTCATCCCTGCTATGGCGGTTCCCAGCACAACCAGATAGGGGAGGACTTTGATCCATTCCACCGACTGGATGTCATGGGTGGTCATCACGTCCATTCCCCTGAAGATGTAGTAGCCGAAAACCATCAGGGCGGCCGGAAGGGCTATCATGAAGTTCACCCGGAACTTGTCACGCATGGCGCATCCTTGGGTGCGGGTGGCGGCGATAGTAGTATCCGAAATGAACGAAAGGTTGTCGCCGAAGAAGGCTCCTCCCACCACGATACCCGCCATGAAGGCCAGGTTCATATCGGTTTTATCCGCAATGCCTGCTACCACGGGGACTAATGCCACGATGGTTCCTACCGAGGTTCCGATGGAGAGCGAGATGAAACAGGCGGCCAGGAAGATGCCTGCCAGCAGCAGATGGTCCGGCAGCAGAAGAAGCGTAAGATTCACGGTTGCGTCAATGGCCCCGATATCTTTGGCGCTTTGGGCGAATGCGCCTGCCAGGATGAAAATCCAGATCATCAGCATGATATTCTTGTTGCTGCGCCGATGGAATATTGCAGCATGCGCTCGTTCAGGCTCAGCCCTTTGGGGATGCATACTGCATAAACCGAAGATGCCATGAAAGCAACCGTGATGGGGACTTTATAAAAATCATCTACGATGATAGATGTCACCAGATACAGACATAGAAATACCAGTAATGGACTGAGTGCCCATAAGCTGGGTTTATTTGTTATTGGGGTTAATTTTTCACCGTTCATGAATTTGTATTTTATAAAATGAGGTGCAAAGTTACAAAAAGACTTGTTTTATAACAATATATGCGAGAAAAAGGTCACAGCCCCACCTTCGTAATAAGAAAGGCAGGGCTGTAAGGGTATTGGGAAAGTTGAGTATAAGATTGGATTATAGTGTCACGCCTGTCTTGAAGATAGCGATTTCACGATAATTCTTCTTTTCATTATTTACCGGTTCTCCGCTGGCAACCCGGATGATATAGTCTATAAAACGCTCGCAAGTCTTTTCCATCGGTTCGTTTTCTACGATGACTCCGGCATTGAAATCAATCCATCCCGGTTTGTTTTTAGCCAGAGTGGAGTTGGTAGAGATCTTCATGGTGGGAACAAACGTACCGAACGGAGTACCGCGGCCGGTAGTGAAGAGCACCATGTGACAACCGCAAGAGGCGAGGGCGGTAGCCGCTACCAAGTCGTTGCCCGGTGCGGAAAGCAAGTTCAAACCTTTCACTTTCAGGCGGTCACCATAGCCCATAACGCCGTCAACGTATGCCTTGCCGCATTTCTGGGTACATCCCAGCGCTTTGTCTTCCAAGGTGGAGATACCACCTGCCTTGTTGCCTGGTGACGGATTTTCGCCCACAGGTTCGCCGTGTGACAGGAAATATTCCTTAAAATCATTAATCAGATGTACGGTCTGTTCGAACAACTCCTTAGTGCGGCAGCGGTTCATTAGGATCGTTTCCGCACCAAACATTTCGGGAACCTCTGTCAGTACCGAAGTACCACCCTGAGCAATCAGGAAGTCAGAGAACATGCCCAGCAACGGATTGGCGGTGATCCCTGAGAAACCGTCCGAACCACCGCATTTCAAACCTACACGTAATTCAGACAGAGGAACGTCCTCGCGTACATCGGCTTTGGCCTTGGCATACAGCTCACGCAGAATCTTCATGCCTTCTTCAAATTCATCCCCCACTTTTTGAGTTACCATAAATTTCACGCGGTCTGTGTCATAATCACCCAAAAACTCGCGGAAAACATCCGGCTGGTTGTTCTCGCAACCCAGACTGACAATCAGTACGGCTCCTGCATTGGGATGCAGAATCATGTCGCGGAGAATTTTCTTGGTATTCTCGTGGTCATCACCCAACTGCGAACAGCCATAGTTGTGAGGAAAAGCCATGATGGCGTCCACGCCTTCACCGTTGGTTTCGCGGCGTAACGCTTCGGCCAGTTGGCCGATGATACCATTTACACAACCCACGGTAGGGATAATCCATACCTCGTTACGGATCCCCACATCACCGTTCTTGCGGCGGTATCCTTTGAACGTCAGGTCTTTCTTCGGGATATTGAGGTCTACGCTGACCGGATTGTAGGTATAATCCAACAGACCGGCAAGATTAGTCTTTATCTGATTTTCGTTAATCCAGTGTCCTTGTTCCACGGCGGTCAGGGCATGGCCGATGGGGTAGCCATACTTGATGATGTTCTCGCCCTGGGCGAAATCTTTCAGTGTCACCTTATGGCCGGCGGGCACGTCTTCTTTCAAAGTGATGACATGACCATCTACCGTGATGGTTTCGCCTGCTTTTAAATCCGAGATAGCCACCACTACGTTATCAGCCGGATTAATTTTCAAATACTTTGTTTCCATTTCTATTTTTAGTTATTAGATTTACTTTTTATGTGCGTCCAGATAGAAATCCACATTCTCCACCGCAAGCAGGGTGATAGGCATATAGTTACATTGCTTCACCTCTTTTTTGAATATCAGGTGGTTGCACAGGCTCTCTACGCCGCTGTATCCTTGTGCGGTAGGTTGCTGCGCGATCAGGAAATCTACAGCACCCTCTTTCAGACAAGAGACGTTCCGGCGTAACAAATCGTACCCAATCAGTTTGAAATTTTTCATATTGTGTCCGATGAGATATTCGCCTACAATGTATACTTTCGAGTTGAACGTGATGCCGCACGTAATCTGTGGGTTCTCCTGGAAGAAGCGGTTCATCAGTGCCTCGTCCTCGTCCGGGCGCTTGGCATAGAGATTCAGTTCCACTATCTTGCAGTCGGGAAAATGCTCCTGCATATATTTTCTGAATCCTTTTTCACGGTTTTCCTGCTGGTTCGATCCCAGGCGTCCTTCGTTGATTTGTCTGAAGATAACAATTTCCTTGGGACATTCTCCCAGCATCATGGCCATGCGGGCGGCAAAGTATCCGCTTTGATCGGATTTCTGCCCGAAGAATGCCAGTGGGTTCAGACTGTCCACATTGGAGTCTATAAATATATAAGGTATTTCCCGTTCTTGTAATTTGTTGGTAAATCTGGCCGTCATTTCAGGAATAGTGGGGGCAAGCAATACGCCGTCCGGCTCTTTTCTCAGTATGTCCTCACCGGCGTTGATGAAGGAGGAATATTCATATTGGTCATAGTACACCACGGACAGGGTGATGTGGAAATCAGAAAAAGTCTCTACGGCTCTTTTCATCCCCATCTCCACATCGGTCCAGTAATCGCCTTCCTTGTGCTGTGGCAGCAGGCAGACGAACAGATACTTTTTGTTGGACGCCAAAGCGCTGGCATACATATTGGGCTGATAGTCCAGTTGCTTCAATATTTCTTCCACCCGTTTCCGGCTGGCTTCGGATACTCCTGTGCGGCCATGCAATACACGGTCCACTGTGCCGACTGATACATCTGCCAGGCGGGCGATATCCTTAATTCTGATTCTTTCGGGCAGTTTATTCATACCTTATTATATATATTGTGCTCGTACACACTAATAATTTTATTTTTTTTCGACACAAATATATAACAATTTTTTGGTTTTAAAAAAATAAATAGTACCTTTGTGCACGCACACGGATGAATTATTTGAGTGCTCCGTTGAGTACAAGGTTATGATGTGATTCGTCTATAAGTGTGTAAACCAGTAATTTAATTGGATTAGAAGTTAAACGAATAAATATATAACAATTTAAAATCACGAAATTATGGGAAAAGTAGTAACCTTAGGTGAAATTATGTTGAGATTGTCAACTCCGGGAAACACACGTTTTGTACAGTCGGATTCATTTGATGTTGTTTATGGCGGTGGTGAAGCGAACGTAGCGGTGAGCTGCGCGAACTACGGTCACGAAGCTTATTTCGTAACCAAATTGCCGAAACACGAAATAGGACAGTCTGCTGTGAATGCATTGCGTAAATATGGTGTGAAGACCGATTTCATCAGTCGTGGTGGCGACCGCGTAGGTATCTATTATCTGGAAACAGGAGCTTCCATGCGTCCTAGCAAAGTAATTTATGACCGTGCCCACTCGGCTATCGCCGAAGCCGATCCTTGCGATTTCGATTTTGATGCTATCATGGAAGGTGCGGACTGGTTCCATTGGTCAGGTATCACTCCGGCTATTTCTGACAAGGCTGCTGAACTGACCAAGCTGGCTTGTGAAGCTGCAAAACGTCATGGTGTTACTGTGTCTGTTGACTTGAATTTCCGCAAGAAACTGTGGACAAAAGAAAAAGCACAGTCTATCATGAAACCGTTGATGCAGTATGTAGATGTATGTATAGGTAACGAAGAAGATGCTGAACTTTGTCTGGGATTCAAACCGGAAGCGAATGTGGAAGCCGGTGAAACCAATGCGGAAGGTTACAAAGGAATCTTTAAGGCTATGGCAAAGGAATTCGGCTTTAAATATGTAGTGTCTACCTTGCGTGAATCATTCTCGGCTACTCATAACGGTTGGAAGGCTATGATTTACAACGGAGAAGAATTTTATGAATCAAAACGCTATGACATCAACCCGATTATTGACCGTGTAGGTGGTGGCGACTCATTCTCCGGAGGTATCATTCATGGTCTGTTGACTAAACCGAATCAAGGTGTCGCCCTTGAATTCGCTGTTGCCGCTTCTGCTTTGAAGCATACTATCAACGGTGACTTCAATTTGGTATCTGTAGACGAAGTGGAAGCATTGGCCGGTGGCGATGCCAGCGGACGTGTACAACGCTAAATTTGTTTTTTATAAGGAACATGAATGACGCAAATAACGCAAATTTTTTGATACATGTTTTATTTGTATCATTTGTGTTCCAATCTTTCATTTAAACTAAAATATGAAATTATGGCTCGTTTTGATAAAATAGCAGTGTTGAACAAGATTGGTTCAACCGGAATGGTTCCTGTGTTCTACCATAAAGATGCAGAAGTGGCAAAGAAAGTGGTGAAAGCTTGTTATGATGGCGGAGTTCGTGCATTTGAATTTACAAACCGTGGTGACTTTGCTCATGAAGTATTCGCGGAAGTTGTGAAATACGCGGCAAAGGAATGTCCTGAAATGGCTATGGGAGTAGGTTCTATCGTTGATCCTGCTACTGCTGCTCTTTACTTGCAGCTAGGCGCTTGCTTTGTGGTAGGTCCGTTGTTTAATCCAGAAATCGCTAAAGTGTGCAACCGTCGTTTGGTGGCTTATACTCCGGGATGCGGAAGCGTGTCCGAGGTGGGTTTCGCTCAGGAAGTAGGTTGTGATCTTTGCAAAATATTCCCGGGTGATGTATTGGGAGCAAAATTGGTTAAAGGTTTGCTGGCTCCGATGCCTTGGTCTAAACTGATGGTGACCGGTGGTGTGGAGCCGACTCAGGAAAATCTGACTTCTTGGATTAAGGCAGGTGTGTTCTGTGTAGGTATGGGTTCTAAATTGTTCCCTGGCGACAAGGTAGCCGCAGAAGACTGGGCGTATGTAACTGCAAAGTGTAAAGAGGCATTAGGCTACATTGCAGAAGCCGCGCAAATAAATAAGAAAAAGATCAGCTCATGCCCGCAAGGGGTTAGTGAATTAGGGCGTGAGTATCATTTTGTTTAAAGGTGTATATAAAATGGGTAAGGGCCATCGCGAAGTGTATTCGCGGTGGCTTTTCACTTTCCGGCGTGTGCTTGAAGCGGGATGGTGGTAAAAATATTCTTGTAAAGATTGGTAGATAGAATAAAAATTTGTTCTTTTGCACCATTTCTTAAAAAAATAAAATGAAGCGTTTAATCTAAAACACACAAAAATGAAAAAAGCATTATTAAAGGTAACCGTCATGTTGTTATGTTTGGCGGGGGTAACTCCTGTAATGGCCCAGTTTAATTTGAAGAAGGCAGTGGGGGGAGCCGTAAAGGCTGCAAAGGCGGTGACTTTGACCGATGAGCAGATGACAGAGTATGTAAAGGAGTACATTGACTGGATGGATAAGCATAATCAGGTTTGTGCGGACGATGATCCGTATACTGTCCGTTTGAAAAAACTGACTGAAGGGTTGACCGAAGTGGAAGGGATGCCGCTGAATTTCAAAGTATATTATGTGATTGATGTAAACGCGTTTGCTTGTGCCGACGGCAGCGTGCGTGTGTTTTCTTCACTGATGGATATCATGACAGATGAAGAGTTGTTGGGAGTAATAGGCCATGAGGTAGGTCATGTGGCACACAAAGACTCAAAGAACGGTTTCCGTACCGCATTGCTGACATCGGCATTGAAAGATGGTATTTCATCACAAGGAGGAAAAGCGGCTGCCCTGACAGATTCCCAGTTGGGTGACTTGGGAGAGGCATTGGTTAATGCTACTTATTCACAAAAACAGGAACGCGCCGCCGATGATTATGGTTACGAGTTTCTGAAGAAAGCAGGTAAGAATCCTTGGGCGATGGCATTATCATTCCAGAAATTGAAAAAATTGCAAGAAGAGGCAGGAGCACAGAAAAGCAGCAAGCTGAATCAGTTGTTCTCTACTCATCCCGATCTTGACGCACGTATCCAGCGTATGGAGGAACGTGCTACAAGCGAAGGTATTGAGAAACCTGCAAACACGATGGAGGAAACAGCGAAATAAATGGTTTCCGGCAATGTAGGTGTTATACACATAATAGAGGGTGTCCATTTCAATGGTGGACACCCTCTTCTTTTTTGGGAGATTTTTTTGCATGACCTTATCTTGCCTCCCGGCGGGATAAAATCTGAATTTATTATGAGAGAAATCCTTATTGGGAGAAAATCAAAGTCCAAAGTTCAGGTTAAAAGAATCAAGTGTTCTTTTTCGTCTAGATTATAGAAGGAAATCTCTTGGTACAAAGATACGCTTATTTTAATGGTTGCCGAATTCCCTGTAGGGTTATATCATAGCTAGATTTCCTAAAATGATGGCAAAAATTCCTTTTTTCTTTCTGATACTTTGCCTTCTCTTTACATTGTGCTATATGCTATGTGTTGTAAATCAGAAGGTTAATAGTGTATATTGTTTCTAGACTATGCAAAAATAGGGTGGCTTAATATAAGTGAAAATCACTATCTTTGTATAAACCAGCAGAAAGAAATGCACAAAACAGTTTAGCCATGATGAATTACGCATACGATACATCTTTGCAGGAAACGATGATACTGACTGAAGCGTTTCACACAGACAGGGTCATCTGTGACAATGGTAGTCTGTATAAGTTTATATGGGTCCAGGAAGGCAAACTGACATTGATAGTAGACCATGTGGAAATAGAGATGGAGCAGGATGAAATCATCTCTGTGAGTAATCTTCACCGCACGGAGTTCAAGAATGTATCGGGCAGGTATCTTGCTCTTCTTTTCAACGAGAATTTTTACGGCATTTACAAGCATGAGAAAGAAGTGTCGTGCAGTGGAGTGCTGTTTAGCGGAACTTCCGGTATAGTGCATCTGCGGCTCCCGATAACCGATTCCGAACTGTTGCACGAGGTGGTGGACAGAATGGTTACCGAATACATTCTGCGGGATAACCTGCAGGGAGAAATGCTCCGCCTGCTGCTGAAACGTTTCATCATTCTGTGTACCCGGTTGGCCCGTAAGCAGTTGTCCGGCTTTCCGGTTAATGAAAAAGGTTTTGACATCATCCAGCGTTATTATGTGTTGGTGGACAATCATTTCAAGGAGAAAAAGCAGGTACAGGCATATGCTGCTTTGTTGCATCGTTCTCCCAAGACGCTTTCCAATTTATTTGCCGCATACGGTATGCCTTCCCCTTTGAAGATTATACAAGAACGAGTGGTGACCGAAGCGAAACGGCTGTTGCTGCATACCTCGCATAGCATCAAAGAAATATCGGTGATTTTGGGCTTTGAAAGTGTGGGTACTTTCAGCCGCTTCTTTAAGAATATGACGGGGGAAAATACCTCGGCATACCGGAAAAGATTGCAATAAATAAGAACCGGTTCTTATTGCTATTAATTTTGATAAAAACAGGGACTTTTTCCATGTTTTATGTAGTTATTCTGAAACAGTATCCGTTATCTGATTAAAAAAACAAGCATCAAAACTTTCTATCTATCTAATTTTCTTGTAAATTTGCACCTTAATTTTTGGAAGGTATTGCCTTTTAGTTAGAGAATACAAGAAAACGATATAAAATTATGAGTAAGAAATTTGCTGAACACTCGCAACTCAACCTATCACAGGTCAATAAAGATGTGCTGAAGAAGTGGGATGAAAACGATGTTTTCGCCAAGAGTATGACAGAACGTGAAGGATGTCCTTCTTTCGTGTTTTACGAAGGACCTCCCTCGGCTAATGGTATGCCGGGTATTCACCACGTGATGGCACGTACCATTAAAGATACTTTCTGCCGCTATAAAACCATGAAAGGGTTCCAGGTAAAACGCAAGGCCGGATGGGATACTCACGGACTGCCTGTGGAACTGGGTGTGGAAAAAGCATTGCATATCACCAAGGAGGATATCGGAAAGACCATTTCTGTTGCCGAGTACAACGCGGCTTGCCGTAAGGACGTGATGAAGTTTACCAAAGAGTGGACAGACCTTACTCATAAGATGGGTTACTGGGTGGACTTGGAGAATCCATACATCACTTATGACAACCGCTATATTGAAACGTTGTGGTGGCTTTTGAAGCAGCTTTATAACAAAGGTCTGCTGTATAAAGGCTACACCATCCAGCCTTACTCTCCGGCTGCCGGAACAGGATTGAGCTCGCACGAGTTGAACCAGCCGGGCTGTTACCGTGATGTGAAAGACATCACTGTGGTAGGACAGTTCAAGATGAAGAATCCGAAACCCGAGATGGCGGAATGGGGAACTCCTTATTTTCTGGCGTGGACAACTACTCCGTGGACATTGCCTTCGAATACGGCATTGTGCGTAGGACCGAAAATAGACTATGTGGCCGTGCAGACTTACAACGGATATACCGGAGAAAAGATGACTGTAGTATTGGCAAAAGCCTTGCTCTATACTCACTTTAACAAGAAAGCGGAGGAACTTGCCTTGGAAGACTATAAGCCGGGTGACAAACTGATTCCGTTCAAAGTAGTGGGTGAATATAAAGGACCGGATCTGGTAGGCATGGAATACGAACAGCTTATTCCTTGGGTGAAACCGGTGACGGTAGATGAAAACGGAAAATGGCAAGAAGCGGCCGGTCAGGCATTCCGTGTCATTCTCGGTGACTATGTAACTACCGAAGATGGTACGGGTATCGTACATATCGCTCCGACATTCGGTGCGGACGATGCTTTTGTAGCACGTGCGGCAGGTATTCCTTCTCTGTTCATGATAAACAAGAAGGGTGAAACCCGTCCTATGGTGGATCTGACTGGTAAATTCTATCTGTTGGACGAACTGGACGAGACTTTCGTGAAGGAATGTGTGGACGTAGAGAAATATAAGGAATATCAGGGTCGGTGGGTGAAGAATGCTTACGATCCTCAGTTTACTGTAGATGGCAAGTACGATGAAAAAGCTGCCGCTGCCGCCGAATCACTCGATATCTATATCTGTATGATGATGAAAGCCGGCAACAAGGCGTTCAAGATAGAAAAGCATGTGCACAATTATCCGCACTGCTGGCGTACTGACAAACCGGTGCTCTACTATCCGCTGGACAGTTGGTTCATCCGATCTACCGCAGCCAAAGAGCGCATGATGGAACTGAACAAGACTATCAACTGGAAACCGGAATCTACCGGGACAGGCCGTTTCGGCAAGTGGTTGGAAAACTTGAATGACTGGAATTTGAGCCGTTCTCGTTATTGGGGGACTCCGCTGCCTATCTGGCGCAGTGAAGAGGGAGAAGAGCTTTGTATCGGTTCTGTAGAGGAATTGTATAATGAAATAGAAAAATCAATAGCTGCCGGATTTATGACCGCCAATCCTTATAAGGAAAAAGGTTTTGTTCCGGGCGAATATAACGGGGAGAACTATGATAAGATAGACCTTCACCGTCCGTATGTGGATGATATCATCTTGATGTCTGAAAGCGGCAAGCCGATGAAACGTGAGGCCGACTTGATTGATGTGTGGTTCGACTCCGGTGCGATGCCTTACGCGCAGTTGCACTATCCGTTCGAAAATAAGGAAATTGTGGACAACCGTACTTATTATCCTGCGGATTTCATTGCAGAAGGGGTGGATCAGACCCGTGGCTGGTTCTTTACGCTACATGCTATCGCTACGATGGTATTCGACAGTGTGGCTTACAAGAACGTAATCTCTAATGGCTTGGTTTTGGATAAGAACGGAAACAAAATGTCAAAACGTCTGGGCAATGCGGTGGATCCGTTCGGCGCTATCGAACAGTATGGCTCCGATCCTTTGCGTTGGTACATGATTACCAATTCTTCTCCGTGGGATAACTTGAAATTTGATACCGATGGGGTGGATGAGGTTCGTCGTAAATTCTTCGGTACCTTATATAATACCTATTCGTTCTTTGCACTTTATGCCAATGTGGATGGTTTCGCTTATCAGGAAGCAGAAGTGCCGGTAAATGAACGTCCCGAGATAGACCGTTGGATTCTGTCTGTTCTGAATTCATTGGTGAAGAACGTGGACGCTTGTTACAACGATTACGAACCGACCAAGGCAGGACGTTTGATTACAGACTTCGTAAATGATAATTTGAGTAACTGGTACGTGCGCTTGAACCGTAAACGTTTCTGGGGTAATGCTATGTCACAGGATAAGCTGTCCGCTTATCAGACATTGTATACTTGTCTTGAAACAGTGGCTAGGCTGATGGCACCTGTCGCTCCGTTCTATGCCGACCGTTTGTATACAGATTTGATTGCCGTTACAGGTCGTGACACCGTGGTTTCTGTACACTTGGCCAAGTTCCCGGAATGTAATGAGGCATTGATAGACGGAGAACTGGAAGCGCGTATGCAGATGGCTCAGGATGTTACTTCTATGGTATTGGCATTGCGCCGTAAAGTCAATATCAAAGTGCGCCAGCCGTTGCAGTGTATCATGGTTCCGGTGGTGGACGAAGAGCAGAAAATGCACATCGAAGCCGTAAAAGACTTGATTATGAACGAAGTGAATGTGAAAGAAATCAAGTTTGTAGACGGAGCTGCAGGCGTATTGGTGAAAAAGGTGAAATGTGACTTTAAAAAACTGGGTCCGAAATTCGGCAAACAGATGAAAGCTGTTGCCGCAGCCGTAGCCGGAATGTCGCAAGAAGCTATTGCCGAATTGGAGAAAAATGGTAAATATACCTTTATGCTTGATGGTGCGGAAACGGTTATCGAAACAACGGATGTGGAGATCTTCAGTGAGGATATTCCGGGATGGCTGGTTGCCAATGAAGGCAAACTGACTGTGGCTTGGAGGTTACCGTAACCGAAGAACTGCGTCGTGAGGGGGTTGCCCGTGAGTTGGTAAACCGTATACAGAATATCCGTAAGAGTAGTGGTTTTGAGATAACAGACAAAATAAAAGTGGCATTATCTAAAAATCCTCAAACCGATGATGCGGTAAATGAATATAATACTTATATTTGTAACCAAGTTCTTGCTAACTCCTTGGAATTAGTGGATGAAGTGAAGAACGGTACAGAATTAAATTTTGATGATTTCTCACTTTATGTGAGTGTCGTAAAAGAATAATTAACCTTTTAAAACTAAGTTATATGGCTGAAAAAACTAGATATTCAGATGCGGAACTTGAGGAATTCCGTGCTATTATCATGGAAAAACTGGAATTGGCTCAGCGCGACTATGATAGACTGAAAAGTAGTATCATGAATAAGGACGGTAATGATACGGACGATACTTCCCCTACTTATAAAGTTTTGGAAGAAGGTGCTAATACATTGTCTAAAGAAGAAACAACCCGGTTGGCGGCACGTCAGCTGAAGTTTATCCAAGGATTGCAGGCGGCACTGATACGTATCGAAAATAAAACTTATGGTATTTGCCGTGAAACCGGTAAGTTGATTCCGAAGGAAAGGCTTCGTGCAGTACCTCATGCAACACTGAGCATTGAGGCAAAGAACGAAGGAAAGAAATAAAATAGTGGTTAATGGTTAGTGATTAATAGTTAATGAGTTTCACTGTCATGTTACAGTATTAACCGCTAATCATTAACCATTAATTAATTTTCAATTTAATAAATGAAGAAACTACTCACCAAGGGGCAGCTCTCTGTTCTTATTGTCTTTGGAATTCTGATTATCGACCAGATAATAAAGATATTGGTAAAGACCAATATGTACTGGCATGAGAGTATCCGCATAACAGATTGGTTTTATATCTATTTTACAGAAAATAACGGCATGGCTTTCGGTATGGAAATATTTGGAAAGTTATTCCTTACTACCTTCCGTATTGTAGCTGTGGGATTGATTATCTGGTATCTGGCAAAAATCGTGAAACAGAATTATAAGACTGGTTATATTGTATGTATCTCTTTAATTTTGGCAGGGGCTATCGGTAATATTATAGACAGTGTGTTCTATGGAGTTATTTTTAATGAAAGTACTCATAGTACCATCGCTTCTTTTGTTCCGGTAGGTGAAGGGTATTCGGAATGGTTACATGGTAAAGTGGTGGATATGTTCTATTTTCCCATTATTGAAACCAACTGGCCCGAATGGATACCGGGAATAGGAGGGGAACATTTCATATTTTTCAGTCCGATATTTAATTTTGCCGATGCCGCCATCAGTTGCGGTATTGTGGCGTTGTTGTTATTTTACGGTAAATATCTGAATAAGAATATTCACCCGTCAGCAGAAGAAATTAAAGAATAAATGATGCGTCGCAAGAATATTACTTGGGTGTGGCTGCTGGGTGCGGCTTTTATGGTGGGGTGTGGTAAGCAAGTGCCTGAAAATATTATCCAGCCGGACAGGATGGAGAATATCTTGTACGATTATCATTTAAGTATCTCCATGGGCAATAATCTGAGTTATTCTGATAATTATCAAAAGGAAGCATATAAGAACTATGTTTTCGAGAAGCATCATATTACTGAAGCTGAATTCGATTCGTCCATGGTGTGGTACACACGTCACACAGAGGAACTTGCCAGCCTCTATAAAAAGCTGGGGGAACGCTTCCGCAGTGAAAAAAAACACATGCAGGAGTTACTGGCATTGCGTGAGAATAAACCGGCTGTATCGTTGCCGGGAGATACTGTGGATGTATGGTATGACCGTAAACTTTATTGGCTGACAGATGTTCCGTTGGCGAATAAGGTGACTTTTGAGATTCCCGCTGATAGTAATTTCAAAGCAAAGGATGCTTTCCTGTGGTCGGCTGATTGTATATTCCTTTCGGAAGGAGAACGGAGAGCCACTATGGGGTTCAATATTTTGTTTGATAATGATTCTGTGGTGGGACGTGTGAAGGATATCACGTGTTCTGGTGTGCAGACCTTGTATATAAAGCCTGATTCTGCTTTTGCCATCAAGAGTGTGAACGGATTTATTTACTATATGGATAGTGATTCGTCAACGAATAAGCCGGGACTGATTATCAATAATATTACTTTGACCCGTTATCATGAACCGGTAGATACAATGACAGTTGCCGGAAAGGATAGTTTGGCTGTGGAACGGCGTGTTGGAACAGATTCGATGGTAACAGAGAAAAAAGCAGATTCGATTCAATCGGTGGATATCAGGAAAAATGTTCCCGTCCGTATGAATCCACGTGAGATGAAGGAGAATAATGCGGCAGATCATTCTCACTCAGATCGTCCTCAGAGAATCAAGCGCAGAAATTAATTATTTTTTGTGGGTATGAGACGTTTTGCTTGTCATTATCTTTATGTTTCGGCAGATGGCTGTTATTCTAAATATGTAGTGGAGTTGGAAGATAGCGATAGAGTGCGTGCATATTTTCCATTGAAGGAGGAGATTAGTGCGACACAATGGATAGGCGGAGTGATTATTATTTCTCCGATGTATGAGTTGGATATTTGTTCCGGAGAGAAATTTGTTGATTTCCTGCACCGTGCCATGCTGGAAACAGAACTTGAGCAACCTGTATATGCATGGCATATAGCTGATTTTGATTTGCCGGGAAAGGAGTTTACAGCAGGAAGCAGACTGGTACGCTTATAATGTATGCTTTGGGTAGAGCTGTAGTATTTCTCATTCAGAAATTATTGGATATGCCGATGGAAATATGAATTTTAAGGTAATAAACGTCTTCTGAACTCCGAGCAAACCACTGCTGTGGCAATTGCCACATTCAATGATTCGGAGGTTTCCCGTTCTTGAGGATAATTGGGAATGTATAACTTCTTGTTTATCAGCTTCTCTACTTCAGGACTTACTCCTTTTCCTTCGTTTCCCATGACAATCAATCCATGAGCCGATAGGGATTCTGCATAAATAATGTTCCCGCTTAAAAAAAGTGCCGTATACAGGAATATCGGCCAGGCTTTCAATAAGCTGTGGTAAAGAACAGTAATGAACTTTTACTCTAGCCAATGCCCCCATGGTTGCCTGTACGGTTTTGGGATTATACACATCTGCTGTCCCTGCCGAGCAGAAGATATGCTCAATGCCAAACCAGTCTGCCAAGCGGATAATGGTTCCCAGATTTCCGGGATCTTGTACATCGTCCAACGCCAGGCATAGAGAACTTTTAATAACTTCCGGATTTAAATCATAAAAAGGTTGTACAAAAACGGCCAATACCTCTTGGGGGGTCTTTTGAAGGCTGGCACGTGACAACTCTTCTTGTGTTACTTCAATAATTTCGTTGGCCGTGACAGGGTGGTTTATTTTCAGCCAATTGGAAGTGGCAATCAGTAACTTGCAGGGGAAGTAGCCTAATAAATCGCCTACCAATTTATGTCCTTCGGCCACAAAAACTTGTTCTTCTTTGCGTTTTTTTTTCAGTTCCAACGAACGGATATATTTTTATTTTGTTTTTGCTCAGCATGATAATTTCTATTTAATAACAAATATTTGGAGCAAAGCTAAGAAGATATTTTCAATTAATATCTATCTTTGTAGATAAATTTGCGAAGGTTACGGATTTGTATGAAGAAAAGCGCACGCCCATATATATGCACATTTATTATAGCACTATGCACCTCGTGTTCGGTCAGTAAATTTATTCCTGAGGATAAATATTTATTGGATGAGGTCAGGATTGTATCTGAGACGAAAGAGGTGAAGCCGTCACTATTCAATTCATATATTCGTCAGAATCCTAATGCCAAATGGTTTAATTTGGTTAAGATACCTATGCGCACTTATTGCGTCTCAGGCGTGGACTCCACTAAATGGATTAATCGTTTTTTTAGGAAGATTGGTGATGCTCCGGTAATCTATGATGAATCTGTTGCCCTGAAATCCCAGGAGGAAATAGAGAAAGCGGTACGTAATATGGGGTATATGGGGGCTACTGTGCACTTGGATAAAAAACGAAGAAGAACAAATAAAATTGGCTTACCGTATTCATGCCGGGCATCCTTATAGGGTACGGTCATGTGGTGTATGATATAGATGATTTGGTTATCAGTAACTACATGCGGCAGGACTCTGCCCAAAGTTTGTTGGCGCCCGGTATGTTGTTTGATGTGA